>Ga0081539_10000630_pt1 | contig 71317 bp, 61 predicted proteins | sample TabmetS4T2R2_FD_71023 | JGI IMG/M metagenome (GOLD analysis project Ga0081539, IMG submission 71023) | Tabebuia heterophylla rhizosphere microbial communities from the University of Puerto Rico - S4T2R2 | ecosystem: Host-associated > Plants > Roots > Rhizosphere ...
AGCACGCGAGGGCGTTCGCGTCGCGTCGCCGCATCGACGGCGAGCGGGCGCAGATCAATCGGCTCTACGCCGTGGAAAGCAACCCGACCAACAGCGGCTCGAAGGCGGATCATCGCCTGCCGCTGAAGGCGACGCAGATCGAAGCCTTCGCGCGCGCGGTTGCCTCGCAGCTCGGCGTGGCAGGCGCCGCCGGTGGCGAGCTCCCCGAGGCGGCGACCAGGTGGGTGGCGCCGCTGGTCAAGGATCTACAGGCAGCGCGCGGCCGCAGCATCGTCGTCGCCGGCGACGGCCAGGCGCCGATCGTGCACGCGCTCGTGCATGCGATGAATGCCGCGCTCGGCAACGTCGGCATGACGGTCACTTACACCGCCACGCCCGAAGCGGTGCCCAGCAACCAGCTTGCTGCGCTGAGAGAGCTGGTCGGCGAGATGAACGCGGGACAGATCGAGTTCCTGCTGATCGTCGGCGCCAATCCGGTTTACACGGCGCCCGTCGACTTGAGATTCACCGACGCGATGCAGAAGGTCGCGGTTCGCGCACACGTCGGGTTGTACGAGGACGAGACTGCGGCACAGTGTCACTGGCACGTGCCTGAGACGCATTTCCTCGAGGCGTGGAGCGATGTGCGTTCGGCTGATGGCACCGTGACGATCATCCAGCCGCTGATCGCGCCGCTCTACGGCGGCAAGTCGGCGCACGAGGTCATCGCGGCTATCGGTCCGACCGGTGAGCGCTCGGGATACGACGTCGTCCGTGAGTACTGGTTGGGGCAGACCGGTCTCGCCGGCCCCGGTGGCGCGACAGCCAATACAGGTCAGCGCGGCGGTGCGCAGGCCGGTGCGCAAACGCCAGCAGCCGGAGCCGGACGCGGCGCCGCTGTTCCTGTTCCCCCTGCGGCTCCGGCCCCTAACGCACCCTCGACGCCCGCGCCGGCTGGACCATCGGCACCCGTTGCCGGACCGGTCCCAGGCCGCACGACCGGCAGCAATGCCAACGCGATCGGCGCGACGCCGGCTGCACGTCCACAGGGTGCGCCCGCAGAACAGCCAGGCGCGAACATTCAGAATCCCCGACTTCAGGGAGGGTCGGTCGAGGCTGGTGGTGCGCAGACGGTCGACCAGGGGCCCGCAACGTTCACGCCGACGCCCGCGCCGTCGCCGTTCGACGCCGCATGGCGACGGTGGCTGAACGAGGGTCTCGTTCCAGATACGGCATTCGCGCCCACGACCGTTTCGCTGCGCGGCGATTTCGCCTCGGGCACGCCCGCGGCGTCGGGTGGCCAGAATCTCGAGGTCGTCTTCCGTCCCGACGCCAGCGTCTACGACGGCCGCTTCGCCAACAACGCGTGGCTGCAGGAGCTGCCGAAGTCGATGACGAAGATGACGTGGGACAATCCCGCGCTCATCGCGCCAGCAACGGCCGCGCGCCACAACCTCGTGAGCGGTGACGTCGTCGAGCTGCGTCAAGGGGGGCGGTCGCTGCAAATTCCTGTCTGGATCGCTCCGGGTCACGCGCAGGACACGCTGACGCTTTCGCTGGGCTACGGCCGCACCCGCGCCGGCCGCGCCGGCAGCAACATCGGCTTCAATGTCAACCCGCTGCGCACCACTGCGGCGCCCGATACGCTCACCGGCGTCGAGTTGGTGAAGACGGGCGAGCGCTACGACCTCGCGTGCACGCAGGACCACTGGTCGCTCGAAGGCCGCAACATCGTCCGCGTGGCGACGATCGACAACTACTCCGAGGACCCGACGTTCGCCGCGAAGATGGAGCAGGAGCCGATCACCGGCATCACGATGTACGGGGACTTCAAGTACGAAGGGTACGCGTGGGGCATGACGATCGACCAGAACGTCTGCACCGGCTGCAACTCCTGCGTGGTGGCGTGTCAGGCGGAGAACAACGTGCCGGTGGTCGGCAAAGGCCAGGTGCTCAACGGCCGCGAGATGCACTGGCTGCGCGTCGATCGCTATTACACGGGCGACATCGACACGCCGGACACCTATCACCAGCCGATGCCCTGTCAACAGTGCGAGAACGCCCCGTGCGAGGTCGTCTGTCCGGTGGCGGCCACGACGCACAGCACCGAAGGCCTGAACGACATGGTCTACAACCGGTGCGTGGGCACGCGCTACTGTTCGAACAACTGTCCGTACAAGGTCCGTCGATTCAACTTCCTTCTCTATCAGGACTGGAACACCGAGAGCATCAAGCTGCAGCGCAATCCGGACGTGAGCGTGCGCAGCCGCGGCGTGATGGAGAAGTGCACGTACTGCGTGCAGCGCATCAACCTGGCGCGCATCAACGCGAAGCTCGAGGATCGCCGCATCCGTGACGGCGAGATTCTCACCGCGTGTCAGGCGGCCTGCCCGACGGACGCGATTGTGTTCGGCGACATCAACGATCCGAACAGCCAGGTGTCGAAACTGAAGAAGAACCCGCTCAATTACGGACTGCTCGCGGAGCTGAACACGCGGCCGCGTACCAGCTATCTGGCGGTCGTTCGCAACCCGAACGTGGAGCTCGAGCCGCCGGCACCCAGGGGTGAGGAGAGGTAATGGCGACACCGCAACAGACGCCGCATCGCCAGGTCGTCGTCGCGCCCGAGGCGGCAGCGCTGATGGCGCGTACACCGGCCGTCATCACGCCGGGACACACCTTCGAATCGGTCACCGAAACGATCTCGCACGCGGTGCTCTCCAAGAAGACACCGATCGGCTGGTTCCTCGGCTTCGGCGTCGCGTTCATCCTGCTGATGGTCCTCAACGTGACCATCGCCAACCTGCTGTTCACCGGCATCGGCATCTGGGGCAACAACGTTCCAGTCGGCTGGGCGTTCGACATCATCAATTTCGTCTGGTGGATCGGTATCGGCCACGCCGGCACGCTCATCTCGGCGATCCTGCTGCTGTTCCGTCAGCAGTGGCGCACGTCGATCAACCGCTTCGCCGAGGCGATGACACTGTTCGCCGTCGCGTGCGCGGCGATGTTCCCGCTGCTCCACACGGGACGTCCGTGGCTCGCCGTCTACTGGTTGTTCCCGTACCCGAACACGATGGGTCTGTGGCCGCAGTTCCGCAGCCCGCTGATCTGGGACGTGTTCGCGGTCTCGACCTACGGAACGGTTTCGGCGCTCTTCTGGTTCACCGGCCTGGTCCCCGACATGGCGACCTTGCGCGACCGGGCGAAGTCGCCAATCGTGCAGAAGATCTTCGGCGTGCTCTCGCTCGGCTGGCGAGGGTCGGCACGCCACTGGCAGCGCTATGAGATGGCCTACCTGCTGCTGGCAGGCATCTCCACCCCGCTCGTGCTCTCGGTCCACTCGGTCGTGAGCTTCGACTTCGCGGTGTCGGTGCTGCCCGGCTGGCACGCGACGATCTTCCCGCCGTACTTCGTCGCCGGCGCGATCTACTCCGGCTTCGCGATGGTGATGACGCTGGCCGTGCCGCTGCGCAAGTTCTACGGCATGGAGGACTTCATCACGATGCGGCACATCCACAACATGACGAAGGTCATGCTGGTCACCGGGATGATCGTCGCCTACGGCTACGCCAACGAGGCGTTCTTCGCGTGGTACTCCGGCAACATCTACGAGCAATACATGATGTACAACCGGATGACCGGGCCGTACGCGGTGTTCTACTGGTCGCTCATCGCGATCAACGCGGCGATGATCCAGTTGTTCTGGTTCCGCAAGATCCGCGACAACGTCGCGCTGCTGTTCATCCTCTCGCTGTTCGTGAACGTCGGCATGTGGCTGGAGCGCTTCATCATCATCGTCACCAGCCTGCACCGCGACTTCCTGCCTTCGTCCTGGGACATGTATGCGCCGACGCGCTGGGACTTCGGCATGTTCGCGGGGACGATCGGATTGTTCCTGGCGCTGTTCTTCCTGTTCATCCGCTTCCTGCCGGCGATTGCGATCTTCGAGATGCGTACGATCGTGCCGCAGGCGAAGCTGAACGCGGAACACCACGGGTAGAGGAATGTCGATGGTTAGTACGCAGTCTAGGCGTCGAACGTCTGTCGCATCCCGTACACGTTCAGTCCAAACGGTGCAGTAGATGGCACACGATACAGACGCCGCAACGGTGTACGGCCTGATGGCCGAGTTCGACACGCCGGACGGACTGGTCGCGGCGGCGGAGAAGACGCGCCTGGCGGGCTACCGGCAGATCGATGCGTACTCGCCGATTCCGATCGAGGAGCTGAACGAGGCGCTCGGCCTGCGCCGCACGCGTCTGCCGAAGCTCGTGTTTCTGGGCGGCTTGCTCGGTGGGCTCGGCGGATACAGCCTCGAATACTGGTCGCAGGCGATCGCTTATCCGATCAATATCGGCGGCCGTCCGTTCCACAGCTGGCCGCACTTCATCCCGGTGACGTTCGAGACCACGGTGCTCGGCGCGGCGCTGACGGCGTTTGTCGGCATGTGGGCGCTCAACAAGCTGCCGCAGCCGTATCACCCGGTGTTCAACGTGCCGGCATTCGCCCGCGCGTCGACCGACCGCTTCTTCCTGTGCATCGAGGCCGCCGACCCGCGCTTCGAGCTCGACGCCACCCGCCGGTTCCTCGAAGGCCTGCATCCTGTAGGAGTGTCCGAAGTTGCGCCTTAGCCAGCACCGTAGCCCGAAGGCCGTAGCCCGAAGGCCGCGCGCCGCAGCATGCGCGCGAATCAGTGCTCTTTTTGCCTTCGCGCTTCTCGCTGCGGCATGCCGTCAGGATATGCACGACGCGCCGCGGTATGAGCCGCTCGAAGCGAGCGCCTTCTTCCCCAACGGCCAGTCCGCGCGCGCGCTGGTGGCGAACACGGTTCCGCGCGGCCAGCTGCGCGAGGATCGGCACCTGTACGAGGGCGTCGTCGACGGCAAGCCTGCCGAGACGTTTCCGTTTCCGGTGACCGCCGAGGTGTTGCAGCGCGGACACGAGCGCTTCAACGTCTTCTGCTCGCCCTGCCACGGTCGGACGGGCGAGGGGAACGGCATGATCGTGCAGCGCGGGTTCCGCCAGCCGCCATCGATGCACGAGGATCGCCTGCGCAATGCGCCGGTCGGCTACTTCTACGATGTCATGACACACGGGTTCGGAGCGATGCAGGACTATTCGGCGCAGGTGCCGGTGGCGGATCGATGGGCGATTGCGTCGTACATCCGGGCGCTGCAGCTCAGTCAACGCGCAACGGTCGACGACGTGCCGGCCGAGCGGCGCGCGGATCTGGATCGGCCAGCCGGTGCGGCGACCGAACGCGAACCGGGCCAGCAGGAGGCGCGCTGACGTGGAGATGACCTACGCGCCGCCGGTTGCCGATCTGGCGAAACCGCGCTCACGCGCACTGATTGTCGGCGCCGTTGGTGTGGCACTGTCTGCGCTCGCCGTTGTCGTCGATGGCGGCAATCTGTTCCGCTCGTGGTTGATCGCCTACATGGTCTTCCTCGGCATCTCCCTCGGATCGCTGGCGCTGATGATGATCCAGCACCTTTCTGGCGGTCAGTGGGGCGTGTTCCGGCGGATCTTCGAAGCCTCGAGCCGGACGCTGCCGTTGATGGCGGTGCTCTTCATCCCGGTGGCGCTCGGTTTCCAGCAACTGTATCCGTGGAGTCACGCCGACCTCGTGCAGGCTGACGAGATCCTCCGCCATCGCGCGCCGTATCTCAACGCGACATTCTTCTTCGCTCGCGCGGTCTTCTACCTGCTCGCATGGAACGCGCTCGCCCAGGTGATGAACCGCTTGTCGCTGCGTCAGGACAGCGGCGACGTCGCGGTCAACACGACGATTCAGCGCGTGAGCGGCGCCGGTCTGGTCGTATACGCGTTGACGCTGACCTTCGCCGGCATCGACTGGATCATGTCGCTCAACCCGCACTGGTACTCGACACTGTTCGGGTTCCTGATGATGGGTGGTCAGGGAATCGCGGCGCTGTCGTTCACGATCATCGCCGCGGCGTTCCTGTTGCCGCGACCGCCCCTGTCGGGGGTGCTGAAGCCGACGCACTTCCACGATCTCGGCAAGCTGACGTTCGCGTTCATCATGCTCTGGGCGTACTTCAATTTCTCCCAGTACATGCTCACCTACGCGGCGAACCTGGTGGAAGAAATCCCCTACATGGTCAGCCGCATCCGGAACGGCTGGCAGTACCTCGCGCTCTTCCTGGTCATCTTTCACTTCTTCGTGCCGTGGCTGCTGCTCCTGTCGCGCGATCTCAAGCGCCGGCCGCGCCAGTTGATCCGCATTGCCTACTGGATGCTGTTCATGCGGTTCGTGGACGTGTTCATGCTGGTCTCGCCCGAGTTCCTGCCGAGTGGCGAGAACGTTCATTTCGTCCACGGTGAAGAGGTCATGACCCGGTTCTTCGTCAGCTGGACCGACGTTGCCGCGCCGCTCGCCATCGGCGGGCTGTGGCTGTGGATGTTCTTTACCGAGCTCGCGAAGCGGCCGCTGTTCGCGGCGGGCGATCCGTATCTGCTCGAGTCGATGCGAAGCGGAGGAGGTCACTGATGGCGCACGGGCATGACGCAGGGCCGGCAGTTGCGTCGCAGGAGGAGCTGGCTCACGCGTCGCACGCCGATCTCGAGTATCTGGTCAACCCGCCTGGCACCGAGTACGAGCACACCGATGCCAGCGTGTGGACGATCTTCAAGTTCGGCGTCTGGCTGGTGATCTCCGCGGTCGTGATTCATATCGGCCTGGGCCTCCTGTATTGGCTTTACAAGGAGCAGGCGACGGCGACGCAGGAGCAGCCCTATCCGCTGGCGACGGCGACCGAGCCGCGACAGCCGCCGCCGCCACGGCTGCAGCAGTTTCCGCGCAACGAGATCACCGACTTCCGCCTTCAGGAGGAGGCGAAGTTGAACAGCTACGGATGGGCGAACAAGGACGCCGGCACGGTGCACATTCCGATCGACGATGCGATGAAGCTCCTGCTGCAACGCGGGACATTGCAGTCGCGTCCGGAAAACGCGGCGCAGCCGGCGGTCACGCCAGGCCTGATGCCGTCCGATGCGAGCTCGGGACGGGTGATGGAACGGAGAAGGCAGTAAGGCAATGAGGGTAGTCCTGGCACTTGTCATCGTGAGTGTGGCGTTCGCGGCCTCGGTGTCCGCGCAAACGCCGAACTTCTTCACCGGCTTCAACGATCCCCCCGGACCGCCGTCGCAGCTCAAGCCGGAGCAGCTGAAGGACGTCACCTTCAAGCAGCGTCTGGATGACGAGTTGCCGCTCGATGCCTCGTTCAAGGACGAGTACGGACGGCCGGTGACGCTCGGGAAGTACTTCAATAACGGCAAGCCGGTGATCCTCGCCTTCGTCTATTTCACCTGCCCGATGCTGTGCACGCAGGTGACCAACGGCATCTCGTCGTCGCTGCGCGCGCTGCCGTTCACCGCCGGCGAAGAATTCGACGTCGTGCTCATCAGCTTCGACCCGAAGGACAACCCCGCGTCGGCGTTGGAAAAGAAGCAGGCGCACCTCGCGTACTGGAAGACCGAGAAGACGACGGGCGGATGGCACTTCCTGACAGGTGACGAGGCGACGATCAAGCGCGTCACCAACGCAGCCGGGTTCAGTTACGCCTACGACAAGGCGACGGGCCAGTACGCGCACGTCAGCGGCGTGCTCGTGGTGACGCCCGATGGCCGGCTGGCGCGCTACTTCTACGGGATCGAGTACTCGCCCAAGGAGTTGAGGCTGGCGCTCGTCGAATCCGGGCAGGGCCGCATCGGCTCGGCCATCGACGAGCTCATGTTGTTCTGTTACCACTACGACCCGGAAACCGGGCGATACGGCGCAACGGTGATGAATCTGGTGCGTGCCGGCGGCGTGGTGACCGTGGCAGCCATGGCGACGTTCATGTTCGTCATGTTGCGCCGCGACACGCACGCGCCGCGCGCACGCTAACCTTATGCTTTCTGGCATCCCGCTCTTTCCGACGCAGGCGTCCACCATCGCTTCCGAGGTGGACAACCTGTATTTCTTCATCGTCGCCGTCACGGCTTTCTTCGCGCTGCTCGTCGTCATCCTGGTCACCATCTTCGCGATCAAATATCGCGACGACACCGGGTTGAAGGTCGGCGCGCCGATCACCGGATCGATTCCGCTGGAGATCGGATGGTCGCTGCTGCCGTTCGTGGTCGCGATGGCGATCTTCGTGTGGGCAGCGACGGTCTACTTCCACGCCGTCCGGCCGCCCGATCAGACGCTGGAGGTGTATTCGACCGGCAAACGGTGGATGTGGCGCTTCCAGCACGTCGACGGTCAGCGCGAGATCAACCAGCTGCACATCCCCGTGGGACGGCCGATCCGGGTGACGTTCACGTCGGAAGACGTGCTCCACGACCTGTACATTCCGGCGTTTCGCGTGAAGGCGGACGCAATTCCCGGCCGCTACAGCTCGATCTGGTTCACCCCGACGAAGACCGGCGAGTACCATCTCTTCTGCGCCGAGTATTGCGGCACGCGGCATTCCGGCATGATCGGCACCGTGATCGTCATGGAGCCGGACGAATACCAGGCGTGGTTGAGTGGTGGCGGCCTCACGGGTCCGATGTCGGCGCGTGGCGAACAGTTGTTCCAGCAGCTCGCCTGCTCGACGTGTCATTTGAGCGACGGATCAGGCCGCGGCCCCTCGCTCGCGGGCGTGTTCGGATCGCAGGTCACGCTGCAGACCGGGCAGAAGGTGCTCGCCGACGAAAGCTACGTCCGCGAGTCGATCCTGACGCCGCAGATGAAGATCGTGAACGGTTTCCAGCCGATCATGCCGACGTTCCAGGGGCTGGTCACCGAAGAACAGCTCCTCAGTCTGATCGAGTACTTGAAAACGCTGTCCGCGAACCCGGCAGCGGGCCAGCAGGCAAGCGCCGGCGCACCGGCCGCTCCAGCCGCGGCCCCACAGGGCGAACGAAGGTAGGACCCCATGCTAGCGACGGAATCACCAGTCAATTACCTGAACGTCAACACGAGCGTCGCGTCGTGGCTGTTCACGAAGGACCACAAGCGCATCGCGATTCTCTACATGGTGTTCGTCACCCTGGCGTTCATCCTCGGCGCCATCTTCGCCGCCGGGGTCCGCCTCGAGCTCACCACGCCTGAAGGCGATCTGGTCTCAGCCGACACCTACAACAAGCTGTTCACCATGCACGGTGTCGCGATGGTGTTCTTCGTCCTGATCCCGGTCGTCCCGGCGATCCTGGGCAACTTCGCGCTGCCGCTGATGCTCGGCGCGAAGGACGTCGCGTTCCCGAAGCTGAACCTGCTCAGTTGGTACGTGTTCGTCCTCGGGTTCACCTTCACCGTGGTGGCGATGGTTACTGGTGGCGTCGATACCGGTTGGACGTTCTACCCGCCCTACAGCACGGATGGATCGAACTCGAACGTCCTGCTCGCCGGTATCGGCGTGTTCGTCACCGGGTTCTCGTCGATCCTCACCGGGCTGAATTTCATGGTGACGATCCACCGCATGCGCGCGCCCGGCCTGACCTGGTTCCGGTTGCCGCTGTTCGTGTGGGCGCTCTATTCGACCAGTCTGGTCATGGTGCTCGGCACGCCGGTGATCGCGATCACCGTGGCGATGCTGGCCGTCGAGCGCGCGTTCGGTCTCGGCTTCTTCGACCCGCGCCTGGGCGGCGACCCGGTGCTGTTCCAGCACCTGTTCTGGTTCTACTCGCACCCGGCCGTCTACATCATGATCCTGCCGCCGATGGGCGTGATCAGCGAGGTCATCGCCTGCTTCTCGCGCAAGAACGTGTTCGGCTATTCGTTCGTCGCGTTCTCGAGTCTGGCGATTGCGATCTTCGGATTCCTCGTGTGGGCGCACCACCTGTTCGTCGCTGGCATCTCACCATATTCGGCGCTGGTGTTCTCGTTCCTGACCTACGCCGTCGCGATTCCATCGGCCGTCAAGACGTTCAACTGGACCGCCACGCTCTATCGCGGCGCCATCTGGCTGAAGGCGCCGATGATCTGGGTGTTCGGCTTCCTCGGCCTGTTCCTCGTCGGCGGCCTGACCGGACTGTTCACAGCGGCACTCGGGGTCGACATCCACATCCACGACACGTATTTCGTGGTCGCGCACTTCCACTACATCATGGTCGGCGGCGCGATCATGGGCTACTTCGCCGGGCTGCACTACTGGTGGCCGAAGATCACCGGGCGCATGTATTCGGACACGCTGGCCAAGCTGGCGGCACTGCTGGTGTTTGTCGGCTTCAACCTCACGTTCTTCCCGCAGTTCATCCTCGGCTACCTGGGCATGCCGCGCCGGTATCACATGTACCCGCCGGAATTTCAGGTGTTGAACGTGATGTCGTCGGGCGGCGCGGCGGTCCTCGGCATCGGCTATCTCCTGCCGATGATCTATTTCATCTGGTCCCTGTACAGGGGCGAGAAGGCCGGCGCCAATCCGTGGCTCGCGACCGGTCTCGAGTGGCAGACGCAATCGCCGCCGCTGCCGCATAACTTCCCGGCGCAACCGGTTGTCACCGAAGGCGCGTACGAGTATTCGAAGCGGGAGATCAAAGTTGCCTGACGGAGCAGCGATGCACGCCGACGCGCACGGCCACGCCCACGGGCACGGGCACGAGCACGTCCATCACCCGGCGCACCAGCATCACTTCCAGACGATGGAGCAGCAGGCCGAGGCGGCAACGCTCGGCATGTGGGCCTTCCTGGTCACCGAGGTGATGTTCTTCGGCGGACTGTTGATGGCGTACCTGCTGTACCGCGTCTGGTACCCCGAGGCATGGTCGGAGGGCAGCCAGGAGCTGAACATCATCCTGGGCGGATTCAACACGGTCGTCCTGATTGGCAGCAGTCTGACGATGGCACTGGCCGTTCGTGCGGCGCAGACCGGCTGGCGCAAAGGCACGATCGTGTATCTCATCCTCACGATGCTCCTCGGGCTCACGTTTTTGGTCGTGAAGGTGTTCGAGTACAAGGAGAAGTTCGACACCGGTCACGTGCCGGGGCCCAATTTCCACTTCGAAGGGCCCTTCGAGGGGGCGGCCGAGATCTTCTTCTCGTTGTACTTCGGTCTGACCGGGCTGCACGCGCTGCACATGGTGATCGGGTTCGGCATCCTCAGCGTGATTCTGTGGATGGCCTGGAAGGACAAGTTCTCTCCGGAGTGGTACACGCCCGTGGAGCTGTCAGGACTCTACTGGCACTTCGTCGACATCGTCTGGATTTTCCTGTTTCCGCTGCTGTACCTCGTGGACAGGGCGCACAACGTCGTGTGACGGTTGAGGCTACCCAGCGATGTCGTGTTGTGACCTGAACACTCCGGCGGACGCTCGTTGTGACCGGTACTCTTCCAGTTGAGGCGACCCAGTAGATGTCAGGACATATCTCTCCGAAGAGCACCTATTACGCCATCTTCGGCGCGCTGATGGTGCTGACGGCCATCACCGTCGGCGTGGCGTTCATCCAGCTCGGATCGTTGAATTTCCCGGTCGCACTCGGGATCGCCATCGTCAAGGCGACGCTCGTCATCCTGTTCTTCATGCACGTGAAGTACAGCAGCCGCCTGACGAAGATGATCGTGGGCATGGCGTTCTTCTTCCTCGCCATCCTGCTGCTGCTGACGCTGACCGATTACGGTTCACGCGGCTGGTATGCATCCGCGCGAGGCAGCGCCACGGCGGGAACCCAGGTGACCGTCACCGGGCCCACCGCGGCGAAGCGGCCGGTGGAAGCCGACGCCAAGTAGGGAAGCGCTTACTCCTTCTTACGAACCACAGAGACGCAGAGGACACAGAGGATCTTTCTTTTTGACTCTCGGACTCTGTGTCTCTGTGCCTCCGTGGTTCGTAATGAGGTGAACGTCGCCTCGAATCAAAAGACCTCTCCGAAGTAACTCCACAACCACTCCCTTGCCTTCTCCGGCAGCGGGCGTGCTCGCCATTGTTCCAACGTGAGCTTCTTCGAGCGTGTGAGATCGCGCTCGAAGTCGGCGCGCAGCCGTGCCGCGAGTGCGCGATCGAACACCGCGACATTCAGCTCGTCGTTCAGTTCGAGAGATCGATTGTCGAAGTTCGCCGACCCGATGATGCTCAGCAGGTCATCGACGATCAACGCCTTGGTATGCATCATCGTCGGTTCATACTCCGCGATCTGCACGCCTTCCTCGAGCAGATCGTCGTAGTCGGCGCGTCCAGCGTATTTCACCACCCTGGCGTCGGTCTTGTCCCCCTCGACCAGCAGCCGGACCTCGACGCCGCGCTGTCGCGCCTCGCGGATGCTCCATTTCGATGATTCGTCGGTGATGAGATACGGCGACTGGATGTCGATGCGATGGCGTGCCGCGGCCAGTGCGAGCAGATAGAGCACCTTCATCTCGTTCTCGCCGCCCTGCGGCGAGCTCCAGACGACGATCGACTCGGCCTTGCCGGTCGGCGCCGGCCCCGTCGGCTTGACCTCGGGTTCGACGACGCCGCCCGTCAGCATCCAGTTCTGGTTGAAGCCCGCTTCGACATCCGAGACGGCGGGACCGCGAATCTCGATCTGCGTGTCGCGCCACGGTGGCGTCTCCTCGATGGCGTGCAGCCACTGGTCGGCAATGCCCATTCCGCCGACGAAGCCGACCAGGCCATCGATGACGAGCGCTTTGCGGTGGGACCGATAGTTGGCTTCCTCGATGGACGCACCCATCAGTGGCTTGACCCAGCCAATCTTCACGCCCGCGTCGTCGAGCCGCCGCTGGATATCGCGGTCCAACGTTCCCGAGCCGACCGAATCGAGCACCATGTGGACGCGGACCCCGCGCCGTGCGGCCGCTTCGAACGCGGCGGTGAAGCGCTCTCCAACGTCGCCTTTCTCGTAGATGTAGCTCTCGAAGCTGATTCGCTCGCGTGCGTCGCCGATGGCCTTCAGCATCGCGGGGAATGCCGAATCGCCGTTGGTGTGCACGACATACGAGTCGCCCCGCGTGATCGGACGGCCGAGCAGGCGGGCCAGGTAATTCGGGAAACGCGGGTCCTCCACGGCGAGCGGCGTCTTGATGCGAAGCGTTTCCTGATCCTGGGCGATCAGCAGCCCGCCTCCGACGAGGATGGCCCCGACAAGGATGCCGGCGAGGAATCGATGATGTCGTGGCCAGTGCTGTCGATGCGGAGCCATCTCGTTTTTCTCCTGAGATGGAGCGCACGCGAAACCGGTGCCGTATCCAGGGCAGCTGGGCCGCTAGGCGGCTGGGCAGGTGGGCAGGTGGGCCAGCTGGGCTAGTGGGCGAGGTGGGCAGTGGGGTAAGCGCGGAGGTAGCCGGGTCAGGCGCGGATTCTTGGGCTGCGGCGCAGACCTTGGACTCGTGGGTTGCGGCGCGGACCTTTATGGTCCGCGAGGTAGTGTCCTGCTTCAGCCGGACCAAAAACTCAGCGATTGATCTGATAGCGTATCCACGCATGCGAGCGGTAGTTCTCGAGTCTGTAGACCCGACCTTGGCAGGCCCGGAGGTAGACCCGACCTTGTCGGGTGCGGAGGTAGGCCGGACCTTGTCAGGTCCAGCGTGTCAGGTGACGGTCCGCACGGACTATCCAGAGCCTCAACTGAAGCCTGGAGAAGTTGCCGTGCGCGTGCTGTGCGCCGGCATCTGCGAAACGGACCTGCAGCTGATTCGCGGGTACATGGGATTTCGCGGCGTGCTCGGGCACGAGTTCGTCGGCATCGCCGAGAGCGGCCCGTTCGCCGGCCGGCGGGTCGTCGGCGAGATCAACTGTGCGTGCCGCCACTGCGATCTGTGTCGACGCGGGTTGCCGACCCATTGCTCGAATCGCACCGTGCTGGGGATTCTCAACCATGACGGCGCGTTTGCCGACATCATCGCCGTCCCGCAGGAGAACCTGCACCTCGTCCCCGATGGCATGCCCACAGAAGTCGCCGTGTTCACCGAACCGGTGGCGGCGGCTTTACAGGTTCTGGCCCAGGTTCCCGTGAAACGCAGCGATCGCATCGTTGTCCTCGGCGATGGCCGACTCGGGAATCTGTGCGCTCAGGTGCTGGCGGGCGTGTGCAATCGCGTGCTGGTGATCGGGAAACACCACAGGAAGCTGCGGCTGCTGAAATCACTTGGCATCGACGCCATGTTGCGCGAGCAGTTCAAGCCGCAGCGCTTTGCGGACATCGTCGTCGATTGCACCGGATCGGAGAGCGGCCTGCCGGCGGCGCTGACGTTCGTGCGCCCCCGCGGCACGATTGTGCTCAAGACAACGGTCGCCGGCGAGCAGACGCTGGCATGGGCGCCGTTCGTCATCGACGAGATCACGCTGGTCGGTTCGCGCTGCGGTCCTTTCGATCAGGCGCTGGATGCGCTCGCCGACGGACGCGTGACCGTGACGCCGCTCATCTCCGACCATTTCGATTTGGCGGATGGCGCACGCGCCATCGAACACGCGCGCACGAAACCGGTGCTGAAGGTGCTGCTGGACGTGGCCTCCGCATGAACGGGCGCGCCTATCGTGTCGGCGCCTCGATCGAGGATTACTGCCGCGCGTGCAAGACCGACCGCATCCACACGGTCATGGCGGCCGACCCGCAGGGCCGACCCATCCGCGTCGTCTGCGACTATTGCCGCAGCGAGCACAACTATCGAGGCGGTCCCAGAATCGATGTGGGCGGTGACGCGTCTGCATCGATCGAACGCGGTGCGCCGGACGAGATGCGGCGCGACCCACTTGTCCGCCGTAGCCTCGGCGAAGGCGGACGGTCCGCGAATCCGACGCCGAGCGAGATTTCCACCCGCGCGCGAACGCCATCTTTGAACGACCCGCTTCCTCTGGTCAGCGACCGCGAAAGGACTGCTGCACCCATGTCAGTCGACTCCACTGCCGATCTCGAGCTCCTGCTGCGGCGCATCATTCGCGAAGAAAACGGGCTCACGCCCGTCACGCCGGCGGAGAAGTGGCGAGGCGGTGCGCTGGTGCTGCGCCCGGGCAAACCAGGGCTGCAGGAGAAGAGCTGGCCGATCGAGACCTTCTTCCACAAGGTCGTGATGCTGCGCAATCGACTGCGGACGCTGGAGCAGCAGTTGAACGCCTCGGAGTTGAGCGAGGACGCGAAAGTGAAGCTGCAGGCGTACGTCACCGGCTGCTATGGATCGCTGACCAGTTTCAACATCCTCTTTGCAGACGAGGACGATCAGTTCAAAGGGTCGGGCGGCGACTGACGCGTTGTTACTGCGCGGTACTACCGGAATACGGACAGGCATTGCCGCCGGCAGGGTCGAACGCGCCGGGCACGGCCGCAGATATCCCTGCCGGATTCCAGGTCGTCGCCAGCGAAAAGCGGGCGCAATGGGCGAGCGTGTACGCCGCTTTGCGCAACTCCGTTGCCTCTCCACCTTGGATCGCACCAAAGCACGCCTTGTCGGTCCCGTCCTCGCATCTGCCAAGCGCGGTGCCGAACGAGATCATCGCCCGTTCGACTCCAGTGTCTTCCACCATCGACAGCTTGCCCCAGTACAGTTTCCAGAACTTCTCCCGCGCCGTCGCGGTCGACTCGAGATCCGGCGCGATCGCGATCTCCGCCGCCGCTTCTGTGGCCTCTCGATACAGCACCAGCTGCTCTTCCCAGAAGCGTTTGCGGAACTCCGTCTGCCGCGTCATGTAGTACTGGGTCAACCCGACGGTTACGGGAATGGCGGCGACGATGAGCGTGAGGAGCGGAGCATAGTTCCAGGGCTTCTTCTGATCCGTCATGGCGGTATGAGCGGCGATTAAACCACGGTCACGTACCGGATTTCATTTCAATCCGTCCCCGGAGCCGCATGAATTCGCCTGTCGCCGGTGTGACCGCCGTGTATGCCTCTCGCGATACGAAGTCGAGCACGTGCACGATCGTGCTGCCGATGTGTTCGCGCCACGAGAGCATCACGAGGCCATCACGAACGGCCACGGCCTCATAGTCGACGGTGTCGGAGAAACCGGCGTTCTCCCCCGCCACGATTTCCACGGTGAGCCGGCGTTCCGACAGCACGGTGATCTGCGCGGTGAACGGTGGGAAAGTGATCCGCAGCACTTGCCCGACGCGAAGCGGGGAGGAGGTCAGACCGCTTCCTCCGGATCCGCGAGGAACCATTCGATGCGGCCGCATGTGACACACGTCAGTGTCGCGGCGCTTCGATTCGCCCAATCGAGATTCAGGAAGGTCATTCCTGCGGTGTTCAGCTGTGCCCGCCCTTCGCCGAACCGATCGCGACCACAATGTCCGCAGGTCACGTTCTTGCCGGCGACTGTGTAGCGTTCCCCTGCCGGAGCCTCGCCCATCGCCTGTACCCCGCGCCGTACTGCGGTGAAGAACTTGCCCATGTTCGCTCCAAGTCAAATCGCCAGCATCACGATCTCACCCTCAGCCGCGAGGTGAGCGCAGATTCCGTTGGGGTGTGTGAACTTTCCTTGCGCGCGGATCGAGCGGTCACACGCACGTGGACGAATGTCGCCGGTGGTCGACATCGACGCTGACGGTTCCAGAACGAGCGCGTGAGACGGGCACCAGACGGAATGACTGTCTACTGTTGCGTCAAGCGCGCGATGACCTGCTGAGTGCGGCCGCGGGCGAGGTCCTTCGGCGTCTGGCCCTGGTAGTTGTAGACGTCGAAGCGCGCGCCCTTGCCGGCGAGGTATTCGATCACCTTCTCCGACCCGCGCTGCACGGCGTAGTGCATCGCCGTCATCCCGAGGTCGTTCATCGTGCTGACGTCGGCGCCTTTTTCCACCAGCGCCTTGACGACGTCGATGGGTTCGGCGCGGCCAGCCGACTCAGTGACCTCTTCGTCGCCGCCGCGTGGGGCGCCGAGGCCGGCGGCGGCCATCAACGGAGTCGAACCATCGGTGATTGCCAGGCCGGGATTCGCGCCGGCGTCGAGCAGCAGCTTCACCGCGGCGATGTCGGTCCCGCGCACGGCCCGATAGAGCGGGGTCGCGCCGGCAGGAGGATTGATCTCGCCCTGTGCCTGACGCGGCGGGACACGTTTCGTGTATGGCTTGTTCGGATCCGCGCCCTTGGCGAGCAGCAGCTTCGTGACGTCGAGATGGCTGACGCCGCGCTCCTCGTCCGCAGGGTTCGGCCGGTTCGTGTACTTGGCGAGGTTGCGCATCTCCATCGCGATGTAGAGCGAGCCGTCGTTGACGTCGGCGCCCTTCTCGATCAGGAACTTCGCGAAGGCGTAGTGACCGTTGAAGATCGACGTCTGCAGCGGCGTGAAGCCGTACTGCGGTTCGGTGACGTTGAGCGCCGCGCCGGCAGCCAGCAGATGTTCGGCTGATTCGATCGCGCCCTGGCGCGCAGTCAGAATCAACGCGTTCAGCCCGCCCTGCGGCCGGTCGTGGATGATGCCGCCGGCACCGCCCGTCAGCTTCTGGAACTTGTATTCGACGGTGCGGCCATTCACGTCAGCGCCGGCATCGATCAGCGCCTTGACGACGGGCGCATGGTTCTCGACCGCGGCAAACATCAGCGCGGTCTCGCCGCGGAACGATTCGGACGCGTTGACCTTGGCGCCGCCCTCGATCAGCAGCTTGACGATGTCCACGCTGCCGCTGTGCGCGGCAGTCATGAGCGGGGTTTCACCATCACCGTAGACGGCGTTGACGTCAGCGCCCGCCTTCAGCAGCGCGTTCACCATCGCGGCGTTGCCAACCGTGCACGCCTGGTGCAGCGGCGTCACCCCGTACCGGTTCGCGGTCTTCGCCTTGGCGCCGGCGGCAATCAGCAGCTTCACGGTGTCGAGGTCGTTCCAGTGCGCGGCCCAGTGCAGCGGGGTCATCCCTTCCGCGTCGGCGGCGTTTGGATCGACCCGCTGCTTGATCAGCGCGCGGGCTTTGGCCGTGTCCTGCGTCTTGAGAGCGGTGACGAGCCGGCGGTCAGGTTCGGCGGCAAAGGCCGTTTCGCTGAAGGTCCGCCTGAAGGCAGACGCCACGCCTGTCAACGCGGACCCTACGCCTGTGATGCACGGCCCCTCGCACAGGCAACCAATCGCAACGACTCCGACGACGCTCGCAGCGATGCGTTTCATGGCCAGCCGAGAAGCTCCGCGGTGTAAGGTCTGCGCGGATCTACTCGGCTGGCCAGCAGTGTCTCTGGCCGCGCTGCGCGCGGCTAGCCCGTCATGCATTGCAACCAAGAGGCGTTGAAGGGGCATTTGAGGCTGCATGACGGGCTATATCTCGATCGCGCCCGAGCTCTGACCGAACTTGTCGACATCCACGCCGGCCTTGCCGCAGATCGACACCACCAGGTTCGACAGCGGCGTGCTCTTCGCCATCCGGATGTGATTGTTCCCCTTGTGTGTCCCGGCACCGCCGCCGATGACGAGCGTCGGCAGGTTCTCGTGATCGTGCTGGTTGCCGTTGCTCATGCCGCTGCCGTAGAGGAACAGCGAGTGATCGAGGATGCTGCCGTCGCCATCCGGTATCGCCTTCAGCTTGTCGAGGAACTGCCCGAACAGCTCCAGGTGATACATGTCGATCTTCGCCTTCTTCGCCACCTGCTCGGGCACGTTGTTGTTGTGCGACACAGGATGGTGGCCGTCGGCCACGCCAATCTGCGGATAGCTGAGCGTGCTCAGCTCGCGCGCGACCATGAACGACGCCACGCGCGTCAGATTTCCCTGATAGGCGAGCGCGATCAGATCGAACATCAGCGTGACGTGTTCTTCCCAGTCCTCCGGGATGCCGACCGGCGTGGCCGGCGCCTCGATGCCGGTCTCATCGCGCTGCTGCTCGGCGCGAACGATCCGCCGCTCGATTTCGCGCACGTTGTCCAGATACTCGCCGACGCGCGTGCGATCGCGCGGTCCGAGCTTGATCTTCAGCTCGTTGGCGCTCTCGACGACGGCGTCGAGAATGCTCGTGTTCCTGCGCAGGCGCTCCTTGCGCTCTTCCGGCGTGGCGCGGTCGCCGCCGAACATGCGCTCGAAGACCACGCGCGGATTGATCTCCATCGGCAGCGGCTGCGTCGGTGACGCCCAGCTGATCGTGCTCATGTACGAGCAAAGAAAATCGCCGGCGCAGCTGCCGAGATGGCTCGAGTGATCCTCGGTGGCGAACTCCATCGACGGGAACGTCGTCTCGCGGCCGATCTGCCGCGCGATGATCTGGTCCGCCGTCGTCGACAGCTTCAACACGCTGCCCTTCGAGGGAAACGTGCCGCTCATCCACATCGCCGTGCTGACCGAGTGGCCGTTCTCGCCGTAGTTGGCGAGGTTGGTGAGCACGGTCACGATGTCGCGGTATCGCTCGAGCGGCTTGAGGATGGGCGAGAACTCGAAGTTGCGACCCTCCTGCGCCGGCGTCCACTGCCGCATGATCGAGCCGTGCGGCACGTAGAAGAAGCCGAAGCGCTGCGTGCCTTTGGCCGGTGTCGCGGCAATCGCCCTGGCGGCGGGAATCATCGCGTCCAGCAAGGGCAGAGCGACCGTCGCTCCCAGTCCCCGCAAAACAGTCCGCCGCGCAATCGCCTTCTTGGTGATCATCATGAGTCCGATCTCCTGCGCTGGAACGGCACGCTCTTGACGACGCCGAGCACGAGCGACGACAGCTTGTAGTTGCTGCGGGCGGCGTCTTTCACGATCGCCCGCACGTACGGCATGTCGTAGTACTCGACCCCGTGACCGAGCGCGTAGGTCATGAGGTTCTCGGTCAGATTGCGAATGAACAGGTCCGGGCGGCGCAGCACCGCTCGCCGCAGCGCGACGGGCCCGTCGACGTTCGATCCGTCGAACAGCTGCGCCTTGGTGTCGATCGCCAGCCCGTTTTCCGCGGTTCGCCAGCGGCCGACGCCGTCGAAGTTCTCGAGCGACAGGCCGATGGGATCCATCAATCGATGACATCCAGCGCACGCCGGGTTTCGCCGATGCGCCTCCATCCGCTCGCGCATCGTCATCGGCTTGCCGGGTGTCTCGTCGAGCGGCGGCACGTTCGCTGGTGGTGGCGGCGGAGGCGTGCCGAGGATGTTGGTCAGCACGTACTTGCCGCGGATCACCGGCGCGGTTCGATTGGCGTACGACGTGAGCGTCAGGATGCTGCCGTGGCCGAGGATCCCGCGCCGCGCGTCGTCGGTCACCGGTACGCGACGGAACTGCGAGCCGTAGATGCCCGGCATCCCATAGTGGCGCGCCAGCCGTTCGTTGACGAACGTGTAGTCGGCGTCGAGCAGCGTCAGCGCGGTGCGATCCTCGAGCACGACGCTCTCGAAGAGCATTTCGGTTTCGCGCTGCATCGCCACGCGCAGGTTGTGATCGAAATCCGGGAAGACGTCCGCGTCCGGCTCCTGCCCGCGCATGTTGCGCAGGAACAGCCACTGGCCGGCGAAGTTCGTGCCGAGCGCGCGCGCCCGCTCGTCCTTCAGCATGCGCCGGACCTGCTGCTCGAGGACGAGCGGATTCTGCAGCCGTCCTTGTGCCGCGACGTTGAGCAGCTCGTCATCCGGAATGCTGCTCCACAAGAAGAAGGAAAGCCGCGAGGCGAGCTCGAGATCGCTGAGCCGGTAGATCGATCCTGGCGCGACGTTGGCGGGATCGCGCTCGACGCGGAACAGGAAGCGCGGACTCACCAGCATGTACGACAGCGCGCTCTCGATGCCCTCGTCGAAGCTGCCACCCTCGGTGCGCTCGCGATCGTAGAAGCCGACCAGTCGCTGCATCTCCGCGTCGTTCACGTCACCGCGATATGCCTTGCGCGCGAGCGAGCCGAGAATCGTCCGCGCGCATCCGACTTCGCTCGCGTCGTTCTCGAGCGAGCTTCGTCGAGACCTCGCCGGAGCCTTGGCGGAGGCGGGGGCACCGGCGTCGCGATCCGACGTGGGCCGGCACGCGAAGATCTTCTTCCGGCTCGGCGACGTGGCCGTCGGTGAAACGTTGAACGGTCCCTCGATCGTGACCTTGTCGAGCTCGGGAATGCCGACCGGGGTAATCGGGTCGAGACGCTCGCGGTCGAACGGCTGCAACAGCTCCAGCGTCGTCGCGGAGCTCTTCTTGATGAAGGCGACGCCGATCGTGTGCAGACCCGCGCTGACCTTCAGGCGTTTCTGGAAGCGCTTCTCCATCTCGTCGCCGGCAAGCGTCGGCTGCAGATAGTTGGCTTGTTCGTCCTCGGGTCCGCCGAAGCGCGCGAGGACGACGCGCTCGCCGTCGAGGGTCACTTCGAGATCGTGCGGCAGCTCGAGACCGCGAATGATGTTGACCGTCTCGCGATACAGCCTGGGACTGACGACGTATTCACCGTCGACGGGGAAGTAGTGGCGGATCAGGATGCCGCCGCGCGTGCCGATCGGCAGGCCGTCGACGTGGTCGTGCTGCGAGAGGTCGCCGCGGACGCGGAAGGTCTCGAGCGCGGCGGTAATGCTCGGACTCGCGACCGCCATCGCGCTGATCTTCGTGGCGGCGGAGAGGTAGCGCTCCATCAACGCCGGCGAGACACCGAGCACGTTGGCGTTGTTGTCGTATCCGTACGCTTCCTCGTCGACGGGCAACAGCGAGGTGACGTCGAGCGCGTCGAGTCCGAGGAGATCGCGAATGGCGTTGCCGTATTCCGCGCGATTCAACCGATGGAGTGTCGGCGTGCGGACCGTTGGCCGCGCCGTTGCCGCTTGATCGATCGTCGTCTCGAGGTGCGCGACGAGCGCGTCGAGCTGCGCCTGATCGGGTCGCGGCAGGCCGGCAGGCGGCATCATGCCCGCGCGCAGCTTGCGAATCACCTTTTCCCAGACTTCCGCGCCGCCGGGGATGTTGTTGATGTCGACGTTGTCGAGTGTCAGATCCGCGGTCTTGGCGCGCTGGTTGTGACAGGTGACGCAGTACTTGTCGAGCAGCGCCCGAAAGTCCGCCGTCTGAGCATGACTTGCGATCGGAGTGACCTGGGTCGTTTGAGCTCCCCGCGCCCGCTGAGGCGCGCGCCCTTGTGACGCCGCGTCAGGACGACTCCCGACAGCGGCGATCAGACAGACCAGGAGCAAGATGGACGTGCCAAGCTTCATAGTGCGATCGCACCCCGAAATTGGGGCCTAAATTATAAACCAGTCAGGGGTTAGCGCATTCGGCCGCCGAAAGGCGGCCCTGCGGGCTCAGCTACTGCGGACACATGGATACGAGGGGACGGATCGAGGTCACGCTGATGCGTTCTTCGGAGCCGGCCTTGGCCAGAAATCCTTTGACGACGACCTTTTGGCCGGTCCACCCAGCAGGGCTGGAGTAGACCTGCTGCAGACGGAACGTCCGCGTGCCGAGTGAAAGAGCATCGAGTGCAGTGACCTCATCGTCTTTCGGCGACTCCGGCTCCCTCGTCCGATTCGGTTCGGTGGCGCTCGACAGGCGCCAGATACGGTTGGCCTGAGACAAACAGCCGACGATCTGCACGAGGGCGAATTCGAGATTTCCCGACGCCTGACCCGGAATCTTGATCGATTCCAGATCCTCCAGCGCCAGCTCGTTCATCCCGTCCGGAAACCCGTTCAGCTGCAGCAGGTGAGCCACGATGTCGGTGTATTGCGCATCGGAGAGCGAGCCGGGCGCCATCCGCGGCATCGTCGTCTTGATCGTGTTGAAGAGCGTGCTGAGCGCCGCATCGGAGAAAGTCCGCGTAAAGCGCTCGCCGCCGAGATTCGGGCCACTGCCGCCGTCGCGATGGCACGAGGCGCATTGCGAGCTGTACAACGCCGCGCCGCGTGTCGCCTGCGCGGACGTGTACACTCCTGCATCGGCGCTCTTCTGTTGAGCAGACGCACCGGCCGCGGTCGCGACGAGGAGCGCGCAGGAGAGGAGAAGCCGTGTGATCAATGATGGTGGCGGTGCTTCTCTTCGTACTCGAACTGCGCGATCGCCTTGTCCTTGCTCACCTTCTTGGCTCGTTCGCGTGCCCTGGTCAGGTTCTGCTCGCGCGTATGCTCCGTGCTGACCGCGACCTGGTGCAGCAACTTCGTCAGCTCGCTGCTGCCACACTCGGTGCAGGTCGGCGCCGGATCACCGGTTCGGACCAGGGTTTCGAATTCGTGTCCGCAGTTCCTGCATTCGTATTCGTAAAGCGGCATAAAGGGTTATCGGGGAGAAATTATCACAGGCCGGCGGCGGCGCTCATGCTGCTCATGGGCGCGGTGGTCGCCGGGGTCGGATGTCGTCAGGCCTCTCCCGGCGTCCGCGAGTCGGAAGGGGAGCTCGTCGAGCGAGCGCGCCTCGCGATGGGGTCCGAGGTGCGCCTCACCGCGTGGACCACGTCTGGCGAGAAAAACGCGACCGAGGCCTTCGAGGCGGTGTTCGATGAATTCGACCGCCTCGAGGCGCTGATGAGCGTTTGGAAGCCGGGAAGCGACGTCGAGCGCCTCAATGCGGCGGCCGGTCTTCACCCCGTCGGCGTGAGCCCCGAGGTGCTCGAAGTCCTGCAGGACGCGCGACAGATCAGCGAGTGGACCGGCGGCAAGTTCGACGTGACGTTTGGCGCGCTGTCGGGTCTGTGGAAGTTCGATCACGATCAGGACAACCGCATTCCATCGCCCCGGGACGTCGAGGCGCGGGTGCCGCTCGTCGACTATCGTGCGCTGGCGCTCGATCGTCATGCGGGCACTGCGTACCTCGCGCGACAAGGCATGCGGGTTCACCTTGGCGGCATCGGCAAGGGCTACGCGATCGATCGTGGCGCCGGCATCCTGCGCTCGCGCGGGTTTCGCGACTTCATGATTCAGGCGGGCGGCGACCTGTTCGTCGCGGGAAAACGAGGCGATCGGCCGTGGCGTCTCGGCATTCGCGATCCACGCGGGCCCGCGGATCGCAGCTTCGCCGCGCTCGACGTGACCGACGGGACGTTCAGCACGTCGGGCGATTACGAACGGTTCTTCATCGACCACGGCCGCCGCTATCACCACATCCTCGACCCGGACCTCGGCGCACCGGCGCGCGGTGCACGCAGCGTGACGATCGTGGCGACACGCGCGGTCGTCGCCGACGGGTTGTCGACCGGCGTGTTCATTCTCGGCGGACGCGCCGGAATCGATCTCATCGAACGACTGCCTGAAGTCGAAGGCGTCATCGTGACCGACACCAACGAGGTGCTCGTGTCGTCGGGACTCCAGGGCCGGCTGCATCTCATCGCCAAGCCCACCGACGCCCCCTGACGCCGTTCCCGATCGATCGCCGCGTTCGCGCGCCGCACGTCGAACGTTTGCACTCATGCGGCACCTCTTGTTGCGGCACCTTGGTGCTGGACCTGCGATCGGATCAGAAAACGGGTGAAGACTGCCGCGTTTTGCGCGTAAACTCAGCCAGCCCCCCGGCTGTTGTCGTGGTAACTCGAAGGCCATGCCCTACGTGTCTATCGAGGGCTGTCCTGCGCGGAACCACAAGACGAAAGCGAGCCAGTGATGAGCACGGAGCTCCAGACGGGAAGGGTACGGCTTTCTATCGCCGCCACCGATCGGCGTCTCGCATCTGCCGTCGCGACCCGGTTTCTCGAGTGGTGGGACGCCGTCGGTCACATCGATCTCGTCATGCCCGCCGACATCGAGCCGCGGCCTGACGTCTCGTGGAATTCGAATACGGCCTCGATCACTCTACCGGTCCAATTCACGACCGCGTCAGAGCCCGCTTCCAGTTCATCACGAACCGATCGCACCGCGGAGATTGCGCCGAACGGAAGCTTTGTCGAGTTTCACGCGCTGGCGCGCAAGACTCCTGTGGGCGATGGCGGCCGCGACTGGACTTTCGAGGTCGTCGACGATCTGCCTGACACCGATCTGATGTTCCCGTCGGAAACAGCATCGCGAAGGGCGCTCGATCGGATCCGGCGTTGGCGTCGCCGCAAGAATCCCGTCACTCGGGTGACGAGCCGCGCCGCGGCGACAACCGCCATCGGCGCACGAGGCATGCGCCGCGGCTTGCAATTCATCGTGGGTCCGCGACCGCTGGTACGGGCGGCGGCCGTGTCCGTCATGCTGGCATCGGCCATCACGGTGTCCATCGGGCTTCCGAACCGTATCCTGAGCGCTGCGCGGGACACTCGCGCCGCAGATTCCGCCGCCGCCGCTCCTCGGCTTCGGCAAGACAAGCCGGTCGCAGCGACGATCGAGAAGCCGGCAGTTCGAGTAGCCGCTCCGATCGCGAACGCACCTGTTCCGTCCCGGTCGCTGGTCATGCTCAAAGGACCGGCGCGGATCTCGCCGTCGCGTCGTGCCACCACTTACATTCGGACAGCCAGAGCGAGCATCCGCAGGAATCAGCTCGCGTCGCTCGCTGCACAGAGAAAGAGCCAGCTGGCGCTGGCCGCTGCGGAACGAAAGAAGGAGCAGGCACTGCTCGCCGCGCAACGAAAGAACGCGCTCGCGTTAACCGCGGCGCAACGGAAAACGGAAGCCCGCTCGCGAACAGCGCCGAAACAGCAGCTGGTCGCGAGTGCGGCAGTGGCGCCGAAACCGTCAGCGGCTCCGAAAACTCCGCCAAGTGAGCCGAAAGCGACGGCGACCACCGGTACGGAGTACACCGGATCGCTCCTCGTCGTGTCCGAACCGTCCGGCGCCGCCGTGAAAATCGACGGGCAGGCGATGGGAACGACCCCGCTCCAGATCGATCGCATTCGCGTCGGATCGCACGCGATCCACGTCTCTCTCGACGGCTATCCGGTGTGGTCGAGGTCTGCGACGGTCGTTTACGGAAAGTCGAACGGGGTCGTCGCGCAGTTGGTGAAGTAGCTGGATGACCCAGCTACCCATCTGCTTAGCTGCTTGGCAACCTAAAATACCCCTCGCTTGCCACGCTACCGGTTCGGTGACTTCACGCTGTCGCCGCGTCAGCGAATGCTGCTGCGCGGCGGCGGCGAGATACGTCTGATCCCACGCTATCTCGATCTCCTCATCTTCCTCGTCGAGCATCGTCACGAGGCGGTGCATCGCCGCGACATCTTCGAACGCGTCTGGACCGACGTCGTCGTCTCCGACAGCGCGCTGGCACAAGCCGTTCGGACGCTCCGCCGGACGCTCGGTGACGATTCACGCGAGCCAATCTTCATCCGCACCATTTCGCGTCACGGCTACCAATTCGTCTTCCGCGACGTCATCGAGGAAGCCGATGAGGGTCATCAAGCGCAGGCGACGCGGACGCAAGGAGATGCGGCGCGGACCCAAGGAGATGCGGCGCGGACCCAAGGAGATGCGGTGCGGACCTTTATGGTCCGCGAGCCGCCGGTTGCCGTCCGCGAGGACGAGTTTGAACCGTTGCTGCAGCGCCTGGTCATGGAACCGTCCGACGCCCGCGCGGAGGAGGAGCAACGCGAGTGTGCGGAGCGGTTGCACCTGCTCGGCACCCGGCAAGCGCTCGCGCGACTCGGCGCCCGCCCGGGACATGCGTACGCGCGAGCCGTACTGCGGGACACACGTTGGGATGTCGCCGAAGCGGGTGCGGTGCCCATCCTCGGCGAACCTGGTGCGGTGGACACCGCGATCGCGCTCGTCAGGCTGCGCATCCGTCGTGTTGCGCGGCTGGCAGCGCGTCGCGCGATTGCGGCCGCCATCGGCGGAGCGGCGGCCGGCGCGATCGCGGGTGGCGGCGGAGGGTTGTTGCTGTCGCTCGCGCCGGGCAGTGCGGCGCCGGTCAGCATTGCGGCGGTGCTGTCGCTCATCGGCGGAGCCTGCGGCGCGTGGGGAGGGGCGGCAGTCGGCTTGGGCATTTCGATCGCCGAGGCGGCCGCGCGATCACGACGCGCCCTTGCGGTCATCGCCACGGCCGCAGTGGCGGGCGGAGTCGCCGGGCTGGCGGCGCAGTGGATCGTACGGGCGGCATTGGCCAGCCTGGTCGGCGTTCACGTCGCCGTCGGAGGCGCGCTCGAAGGCGCGCTCATCGGCGCCGGCGCTGGCCTCGGGCTCGCGCCGGCCACCGCCCGCGCCGAGTTCGGCCTCGCAGCTCCGCGTGGCCGCCGACGTGTGATGACCGTGCTGCTCACGACCGCAACCTGCGCGATGGCCGCGCTGGTGCTCTCTCTGGCGGGTGCCGTCCTGGTTGGTGGAACTATTCACGCGGTGGCGCAGGCCTCCGTCGGTTCGGAGGCGTCGCTGACGCCGCTCGGCCGTATTCTCGGCGAGCCCGATTTCGGTCCGCTCACCCGCGCGCTCATCGGGATGTCGGAGGGCGCGATGTTCGGCATCGGCATCGCCCTCGGGTTGACGCGCCGCCCATCCGAATCCCGCTCGTGAGGTCCGGCTGAAGCCGGACACTGCGGATCAACCCGGATATCAACCAGATCTCACCGTCTGCTCACGACCCGCTGAAGACTTCCCGCACCGACCGGCCGATCCTCGGTTCCGGAGGACGGGATGGAAGTCACACTTCGCACGAGCAATGGCGACATCGTCGTTGTCGTCACGATCGAACACACGCAGGAACTGCCACCGCTCTTCGACGGCGCTCAGGGCAGACGGCGGACCTCATGGAGCGAGCACCGATTCGCGCAAGCGCTTGACGCTGCGGCTTCGGTCAAGGCAACCAGCTCCGCGGACCTGACAGAGTCCGCACTACCGGAGACGCCAAGGCGATGAGGGTCAAGATGATCCTGCCGGCGCTGACCGAAGCGAAGAGCCCGTTCTGGCGCCCGGTCAAGTACTCGCTCTTCCCGCCGCTCGGCCTCGCGACCTTAGCCGGCTATTTGAATGACGATGACGAGGTCGAGCTCCAGGACGAGCACGTCGAATCACTTCGCCTGGACGACGACCCCGACCTGGTCGTGATCCAGGTCTACATCACGTCCGCGTACCGCGCATACCGGCTGGCGGATCACTATCGGCAGAAAGGGGCGCACGTCGCGCTGGGTGGGCTGCACGTCACGTCGCTCCCCGAGGAGGCGGCGGCGCACGCTGACACGATCTTTCTCGGGCCCGGAGAGGATACGTGGCCACGCTTTCTCGACGACTTCCGCCGCGGCGCCGCCGCACGTCGCTATCAATCGAGCATTCGCAGCCTGGCTGGACTCCCGCCAATTCGCCGCGACCTGATTAAACGCCACCTGTATCTGGTTCCGAACTCGATCGTCGTCTCGCGCGGCTGTCCACACGTATGCGACTTCTGTTACAAGGAAGCGTTCTTCGAAGGCGGCCGGTCGTTCTACACGCAGACAGTCGACGCCGCGCTTGCCGAGATCGATCGGCTTCCGGGCCGCCACCTGTACTTCCTCGACGATCATCTGTTTGGCGCGCCGCGGTTTGCCGCAGCGCTCTTCGAAGGGATGCGCGGCATGGGTCGTCTGTGGCAGGCGGCCGGCACGGTCACGTCCGTGCTGGCGCCGAACCTGCTCGAGAAAGCGGTCGCCGCGGGCCTGCGCAGTCTGTTCGTCGGGTTCGAGACGCTGGACACGGCCAACCTTCGCGAGCAGCGAAAACACCAGAACCTGAATCGCAGCTATGCCGCGGCGATCGCGCGTCTCCACGATCTCGGCGTGATGATCAATGGCAGCTTCGTGTTCGGCATGGACGGCGACGACGAGTCCGTGTTCGAGCGGACGGTGGAATGGGCGATCGCGCACGGGATCGAGACAGCGACGTTCCACATCCTCACGCCGTACCCGGGGACGGCCCTGCACGCGCGGATGCAGGCACAGCAACGGATCACGACCGAGAACTGGGATCTGTACGACACGCGTCATACCGTATTTGAGCCGGCGCGGATGTCGGCCGACGCGCTCGAGCGCGGCTATCGTCGGGCGTATCGCGACTTCTATCGGTGGGGATCGATCTTCAGAGGCGCGCGGGCGCACGATAACGCACGCGCAGGTCTTCGCCACGCCGCCTACGCGGCCGGGTGGAAGAAATTCGAGCCGCTGTGGGACTGGGTGATCAGAGCGAAGCGCGTCGGATCGATGCTGCCGATGCTGGAGATGATCCTGAGCGAGTTCGGCAAGCGCGCGCCTTCACCCCTCCAAACCACGGAGTCACGGAGACACGGAGATCTGAATTCGTCTTCGTCTCCGTGCCTCCGTGTCCCCGTGGTTCGTGAGGATGAAGAGCCGCCGACACTCAGCTCGCCGTTGGTCTGGCTACGCCGGATGTAGCGGATGGACGTGATGTCCGGCTTTGGCCGACGGTGCAGGCGCCGGAGCTCCAGCCGCGCGCCGCGCGAGGATGTCGCTCTTGCGGATGATGATCAAGTGATGTGGGCACTTCGTCGTGTCGGCGTACAACCGTTCGCAGTCGTCACAACGCACGCACTCGGTGAGGACGATCTGCGGCCCGCGAATCGCGCCCCACTCGCACGCCTTCTCGCAGATTCGGCAATGCTTGCACTCGCTCCACCGCTGGATGCGGAACACCGTCAGCTTCGACACGACGCCGAGAAAGGCGCCGACCGGGCAGAGGAACCGGCAGTAGAGATTGCGGACGAAGACGGTGGCGATGAGCAGTACGCCCAGCGCGACCCACAGGACCGGCGTGCCGTGGAAGCCAAACAACCAGAACGGCTCGACGTACGGATAGATCAGCGGATCACGCGTGATCAGAAAGTACACGATGACGCCGGCGAGAATCGCGTACTTGATGTACGACGCGCGGCGCTCGAGCGCGCGCGGTACTTTCACCTGCCAGCTCGCGGGCACAACGCGGTCGATCAGCTGCGTCAGCGCGCCGAAGGCGCACATGCGGCCGCAGTACACGCGACCCCACAGGATGGTGGACGCCACGGTCACGATCGCGAGCAGATACCATCCGAGGTTGTGCCGGAAGATCGGCAGGTTGCCGCCGAACAGGCCGAACACGTTGACGATCGAGACCAGCTGGCTCTTGGTGAACCCGAGATAGGCGACCGCCGCCACCAGCGTCACGATCTTCAGCCGCTCGCTCTTGCGGAAGAAGCTCACGAAGGCGAGCGCGGTGAATGCGCCGACCGCGGCGATGTCAACCGCCTGCGCCCGCAGGTCGTCGCTCCACGTCGGAACGTCTTCTTCCTCGTCGGGAAAATCGAATGGGCCGGCCTGACCGCGCAGTGGCGTGGACGCGGCCGCCAGCAGGCAGATGACAAGCAGCGCGAGCCTCGTGACGCTCGTCACAGGAACACGATGCAGCAGGTTCATTGGCTGGTGGCGGGAGCGGTCAGCAGCATGCGCGCGGCGCGACGCACCGCGCCGCGGATGGCGCGCGCGGCGCTCGACATCGTGATGGTGGCGCGCGACACCGCGTCGATGTCCTCGCCCAGCTTGAACGGATCGCGAACGTCCTTGGCCTTGAACTGCCGCGGGAACTCGGGACGCTCGATCGAGAAGTCACCGTACGGCTCGTGGTGATCGACGAGCACCAATCCGGTCATCTTGCCCGTCAGGTCCAGTCCGACCAGCATCACAATCGGACCACCGTAGCCGCGCTCGAGCGGGACGAGGTCGGTCGTGTAGAAGGCGTATCCAAGCACCGGCTGCTTGCCAGCGGCAGTCGGACCGTAGGCGGTGATGTGCGGCGGGTCACCCTCTTTCGGCGAGAACGCCGCCGCCGCCGGGAACAGCTGCTTCAGCCGCGCCTGCTGACGCGCGTCCCCCGGCGACTGACCACCGGCGAAGACCAGGGTGGCCGCAGTGACGACGAGGAGGGCGATGAGCGCGGTTCGGGTCAGGGATCTTCCTCCGAGGGAATGAAAATTATAGGTAAGAATGTTCAGCCGGAGAAATCCATGCCCGAGATGATGCCGCCTGGCGGAACAATCCGCCATGCTCTCTTCCTTCTGTTTGTCTTGATGCTCGGTAGCAGTGTCGGGGTCGGTGCCGCGCCCCAGGGCAACGAGCCGCCGAATCCGCTCGCGTCGGTCAAGTCGCTGAAATGCCGATTTCCGACCGCCGCCGCCGTCGCCTGGAAGGAGGGTGAGCCAAAGGCCGAGATCCGCACTCAGGAGCTCAACTTCGAGGTCAACAACATCGACCCGATGGACGGCACCGCCGAGTACGTCGGCACGGCCGGACGCGTCTTCGTCAGCGCCGTGCTGTCGGGGTGGAGCATCTACTTCGTCGAAACGTCCGTCGGTCAGCTCAACGTCACGACGGTCTTTGCGCAAGAGGCGTCGCCGAAGAAGCTCAAGGCGGTCCACGCGCGGCACGGCTATCTGCAGATGTCGGTCGGCAAGTTCATCTCCGAGCCGTCGGTCTCGCAGAGCTATGGCAGCTGCGAGATTGGATCCTGAGGGCCGCCTTCAGGCCGCCCGGAGCCGTCTGTTAACATCAGAAATGTGAAAGCACTCTCCGCGAGAAACGCACTTCTCTTCGCGATACCGCTGGCCGCCTCGGCGCTGATTGCCGTCGTCGCGTCCAACGCCGGCGCGCAACAGGCAAGTCGGGGCGAACAGATCCTCAATTCCTCCTGCTCCGGCTGCCACGATCTGCGGCCGATCCAAACGTCCGCACACGACAAGGAAGGCTGGAACGACGTCGTCCAGAACATGCTGCAGAAGGGCGCCGACGTGTCCGACGCCGACGTCCCGATCCTGGTGAACTATCTCGTCGAGGCACACGGTCCGATGCCGGACGGCAGGGGCAAGGACATCGTTCTCAACGTCTGCACGATGTGCCACGACCTGGCGCGCATCCGCAACGGCCGCCGTTCGCCGGAGGAATGGCAGGAGACGCTGAACTCGATGTTGAACGAGGGCGCGCCGCTGTCGGAGCAGGACTTCCCGATTGTCCTCGCCTATCTCGCCAGGAATTTCGCGCAGTGACCGCACGGCGCGTCTAGAAAGCAAGGCGCGCCCTACGAAAGTTTGTAGGGCGGGTCCTGCTCTGTAGGCCCGCCTACTGCTGGTCCGGCGTGCGCTCCTTACACAGCTCGACGACGCAGATGGAGTCGACGACGCGGTTGGGCGGAGGCACGGGCAGGCCGCGGTCGGTCAGCAGCTTGCGGAGCAGCGCGCCTGCCTCGGGTCGGGCGACGGCTGACTGCACGCCGACGCGAACGAGACCGTCTGCATAGTCGACCGCCTGCCAGGTGTGTCCCGCGAGCGCTGAACCGACCTTGTCGGTGTCACGGCTGCCGTTGTCCCGCTGATCGACCTTGGCGCCGCGATCGACCAGCAGCTGGATGACGTCGGTTCGACCCTTCAGGGCGGCGCCCATCAGCGGCGTCCTTCCGTCGCGATTCGGAGCGTTCGGATCGACACCGAGATCGAGCAGCATCTTCACCGCTTCGAAGTTCTCCTTTGCCGATCGCTCGTAGGTGACGCCCTCGACCCAGCCGATACCCGCGGCGACGGTGAGTGCCGTGTCGCCGTAGTTGGTCGCGATCTTCGGATCGGCGCCGTGATCGAGCAGGAGCTTCATCAGCGCGGTGTCGCTCGACTGCGCGGCGCGGACGAACGCCGTCGCGCCGTCCTCGAAGAACCACTGCATCGTGAAGATCGTGCGCGTGAGCGTGTTGTCCTTGATGCGCGCGTTGGGATCCGCCTTGTGTTCGAGCAGGAACTTCACGAACTCCAACGAGTCCATGTCCGGGCGTGCCACCGGATAATCGCCGCCTTCGATGTTGCGGATGTCGGTCGCGAGATAAAGAGGCGTCCATCCGCCCTTGTTGGCGATGTTGGTGTCCGCGCCGCGCTCGACGAGGTACTGCGCGAGCTTCCAGTGCCGGTTGTTCACCGCCGTCAAGAGCGGCGTCCAGCCGTACTCCGATGTCTGGTTGACGTTGGCTCCCGCATCGAGCAGCGCCTTGGCGGTTTCCTGATCGCCTTCGCGGGCGGCGAAGATGAGCGGCGTCAACCCGCCGCCGCCGGTCCCGACGAGGCCAGCGACGATCACTTCGAGATCGTCGGGATCGAGCCCCGCAGCCGCTGCGGCCGCCGCAATTTCAGGACTGATACCTGCTGCCGCTGCGCCACCCTGACGCGCGCCGCCCTGACGTCCCGTCGCGGCGTTCTGGCCGGCCGCGCCAGCACCTTGCCCACGCGCCGGTGCCGCGGGTTGCGCGACAGCGGGATCCGGCGCACCGCCGCCGGCCGTGTTGCGATTCGCGTCCGGCGCGCCACCTGCCGCCGCCGTTCTCGCCCGTTCGAGTGAGGCGCGATCGCGAGCCGCCGCGTCCGCCGGCAGCGGATTGCCGTCGGGTCCGAGCGGAGTCGCGAGACCACGCTGGCCACCGAGATCGCGACCTTCCTTCTGTTCGATGGCGAGCTGCTCTTCGTACGTGCGACCCGCCGCGACCGCGCGCTTGTAGCGTTCGGCTGCCGTCTTCACGGTCGTCACGTTCACGCGGTTCGCCATGTAGTTGCGCGGGAGCCCCGCGGGACCCGACTTGGCGGCCACGTCGGCACCCAGCTCGATCAGCGCCTTGACGGCTTCGGGGTGCCGCTGCTCGGCGGCCCACATCAGCGCCGTCGTCAGCCGGAGACGCTCGCGGGCGTTGACGTCGGCGCCCGCTTTCACCAGCAGCTTGATGATCTCGGGGTTGCCGTTGCGCGCGGCGAACATCACCATCGTCTCGCCGTTGGGCGCGACCTGCTTCACGTTGGCACCGGCCCTCAGCAGCGCATCGACCATCCTGGTGCTGCCGAAGAGCGACGCCATCTGCAGCGGCGTCGCCCCCTCGCGGTTGGCGACGTCCGGCTTCGCCCCCGCTTTGACCAGCATCTCGGCGGTCTCGGCGTCGTCCCAGTAGACCGCCCAGTGCAGCGCCGTCGCGCCGTCGACCTGTGCGGCGTTGACGTCCGCCTTCTGCGTCAGCAGCGTCTTCAACGCCGCTCTGTCGCGTTTCTGAACCGCATCAGCGACGTCGCTCTTGCCCGCCGCGAGCGCCGTGCCCGCCGCGCACAAGAACGCGATCGCACAGGACGCAGCGATCCGTCGTGTTCTCATGGTCGTCACACCAGGCGGGGCAGACGGCCCGTGCTGTCGCCCTGCTTCTCGTTCTTGATGCCGTACAGATCCAGCACGCTCAACAGCAGATTGCCCGTGGGCACCGTCTTCCGCTCGTAGTGCAGGTGACGATTGCCTTTCAGCTGGCCGTTGGCGCCGCCGACCAGGAAGTGCGCGACGTCGTAGTGCTGGTGCTGATTCGAGTTGCCCATGTTGGTGCCGTACAGAATCAGCGAGCTGTCGAGCAGCGTCTTGTCGCCTTCCTTGATCCCCTTCAGCTTCTCCGACATGTAGGCGAGCGTGGACACGTGATAGCGGTTCAGGTCCGCGTACTTCTTGATCTGGATCGGATCGTCCTGGTGGTGCGATCCACCATGGAAGCTGACGCTCACGCCCCCGGTCGGGAAGAGCTCGCTCTTCGGGAACGGGTACACGCGACTCGTGAGGTCGCGCGCGCCCAGCAGCGTAATCACGCGAGTGATGTCGGCCTTGAATGCGAGCGCCGCGAGATCCATCTGCAGCTTGATGTGCTGATCGAACTGTTCCGGAATCCCCGGCGGCAGATCCATCTCCGGCACGTCGGTGGACGCCTTGGCCGCCAGCTCAATACGGCGCTCGATCTCCCGGATTTCGTCGGTGTACTGGCTGATGGTCTGCAGATCGGACGGCGGCAGATCCTTGCGCAGTCCCGACAGCTCCGTCAGCAGCGAATCGAGGATGCTGCGGCTCTGTTTCATCCGCTGCGCGCGCACTTCCGGCGTCGCGCCGCTGCCGAACAGCCGCTCGAACACGACCTGCGGATTGAGCTCCATCGGGAGCGGACTGGTGGCCAGCATGTCCGCCTTGCCGAACGGACTTTCCGCCGTCGGCAGACCGACCCACGAAATCGAGTTGGTGTACGAACAGCTGTAGCCTTCGCCGCAGTTGCTGGAGCTCGAGTTCGGGTCCTCGACGGCCAGCTGCAGCGACGGCAGCAACGTCTCCTGACCGATCTTGGCGGCGATCTGCTGGTCGATCGTCGGGCTGCCGACGCTCGCATCGGAGCCGGCGGTCTTGCGCGGCTTGATGCCGGTGAGGAACGCCGCCGCCACCCAGTGATCGGATCCGGTCGTGCCCTCGGGCGGCTCGGCCGACTGCGACCACAACCCCGTCATGACCGTCGTCTGATCCTTGACGTTCTTGAGGCTCTCGAGGATGTAGGGCAGCTTGTCGGGCAGCGCGCCGTCGGCCGTCCCCGGCTCCCAATGTCCCGGCGCCATGCCGTGCGGATAGAAGATCGCCATGAAGCGCTGCTTCTGCTGACCCGCGGCCGTCTGCGCCAGCACGGTGCTCGCGGGAATCATCGACTCCAGGAGCGGCAACGCGAGCGTGACGCCCGCGCCCTGAAGGAACGTTCTTCGCGGAATATGTTTCTTGGTTATGAAGGGCATGGCTAGTTGGTCCTCCCGGTCGCGGAGGTCGTAGGGCTGTTCGCCGTAGCGGTTAGATTGTTGCCGGTTTCGATCTTCGCGTTCATCTGGAACGGCTTGCTCTTCACGACACCGAGCACGAGGGCGGAGAGCTTGTTGCCGCTCTTCTCCGCGTCGCGCGCAATGGCACGCACGAGCGGCATGTCCTGCCACGCGTCCGCGGTCACGCCGACCCCGCGGCCGAGCGCATAGGTGAGCAGCTTCTCGGTGGCCACCTGCACGAACGCGCGCGGATACTTCGTCACCAGCCAGTTGCGCAGATCGACGGGACCGTTCACCGTCGTGTTGTCGAACAGCTGCGCCTTCGGATCGATCGCCTGGCCCTCGTCGGTGCTGCGCCACAGCGCGATCGCGTCGAAGTTCTCGAGCGAGAACCCGATTGGATCCATCAGCCGATGACACTGCACGCAGTCGGGCCGCACGCGATGCGTCTCCATCTTCTGGCGCATCGTCGGCTCCTTCGCGTTCGGATCCGCGGCGCGCGGCGGCAGCGGCGGGACGTTCGGTGGCGGATCCGGCGGACTCATGCCGAGGATGTTGGTCATGATCCACTTGCCGCGCGTCACCGGCGAGTTGCGCTCCGGCTTGGCGGTGGTCGTCAGGATGGCCGTCTTCCCGAGCAGTCCGCGGCGATAGTCCATGTCCGCCGGGAGCTCGACGCGCCGGAACGCGCTGCCGTAAATGCGCGGGATGCCGTAATGCTTGGCCAGCCGCTCGTTCACGTAGGTGTCGTTGGCGGTCAGCAGATCGACGACGTTGCGATCTTCGCGAATGATGCTCTCGAAGAGCAGCTCCACTTCGCGCCGCGCCGACTGACGGAGCGGGTCGTCGAAGTCCGGGTACAGCATCGGGATCGGGCTGGTGCTCTGCAGGCCGCGCAGGTTCAGCCACTGTCCGGCGAAGTTGATGGCCAGGGCCGACGCTTTCGGATCCTTGAGCATCCGCCGGACCTGCTGTTCGAGCACCATCGGGTCGCGCAGCTTGTTCTGGCTCGCCAGCTTCAGCAGCTGATCGTCGGGACCGGTGCTCCACAGGAAGAACGACAGACGTGAGGCGAGGTCGACGTCGCTGATGCGATACGGCTCGCCGGGCTTGGCCGCCGACGGCTCTTCTTCGATGCGATAGATGAACTGCGGCGACGCCAGCACGCGCGCCAGCACCATTTCCACGCCGTCTTCGAAGCCGCCTTCCTTGCGGCCGAGCTCGTAGAAGTCCATCAACTGCTCGACGTCGTTCGGCGTGGCGGGCCGGCGGAACATCCTGGTGGCCAGGTTGGTGATGATCTTCTTCGCGCACGCCGATTCGTCAGCCGCCGTCGGCTTGCAGACGAAGATGCGATCGCGACTCGCGGAGCTCTTGGCGGCCTGCGCCTCGAACGGGCCCTCGATGCGAATCGTCCCGACGTGCGGGAAGAACGTGTAGCCGGGCGTCGGGCCCGTCTGCAGCGTCGATCGCATGAAGTGCTGATCGAGATCGAGCAGCGGCGCGTAGTTGGTGGCGAGGAACGTCGCGCCGATCGTGTGCTCGCCGGCGGTGATCTTCGTCTTCACGCGCATCGGCGTGCCGCCGCGCCCACCGAAGAAGGCTTCAGGCCCGGCCTGACCGGCAGGGAACGCCGTCGTCGCGGTTGGCTGTCCGTTTGGACCGCCGGCGGCCGCGCCGCGCGCTCCGGCGCCGCGTCCTCGATTCGCATCGGGACAGTTGGTCGGCGTATTACGGCCGCCGCCGTTCCAGTTCATCAGCGCCGCGCGATCGTTGTCGACGAGGATCTCGAGCTTCTCGCACGGCACCGAGCCGAAGCCGGTCGGCGACATGTTGTCGCCGAAGATCGGCGTCACCGTGATGGTGTATTCGCCGTCCGACGGGAAGGTGTGGTTGACGAGCAACCCGCCGCGCGTGCCGAAGGGCAGTCCTTCGACGTGATAGTCCTGCGACGTGTCCTCGGGCGTGCGATACACGACCAGCGTGGGTGGCTCGGGTCTGCCGAGCGCGAGCCGCGAGATCTTCTGCGCCGCGGAGACATAGGCCTCGACCAGCGTCGACGACAGACCGAGCGCCGCCGCCTGATTGTCGAACCCGTGCGTCGAGTCGTCGCTCGGCAGGTATTTCGCGGCGTCGACGTCCAGATCGAGCACGTCACGAATCATGTTGGCGTATTCGGTCCGGTTCAGGCGATGCAGGCCCGGCGGTGGCATGTACGTCGCCGCGTGTTTGTCGAGCTCGCCCTCGAGGAACGTGATCATCGACTCGTAGACGGGGGCGTCGGGCCGGCGCATGCCGGTCGGGGGCATCATGCCCGCGCGGAGCTTGCGCACGACGAGCTCCCACTTCGCGCCGTCCTTCATCACGTCGCCAGGATCCATGGCGTCCAGCGAGAGCTTGCGCGCCGAGTCCATCCCGCTGGCCTTGGCCCGCTCGCCGTGGCAGGCGACGCAGAACTGATTCAGCATCTGCTTTTCCTGCTCGGCGGTGGTGACGAGCTGGGCGGGTGCCTGTGGACCTGTCTGGGTTTGTCCCCGGGTCGCTGGCGCCGTCGCGCCAGGAGCGGGTGTTGAGGTCGCCGGTGGGGCGGCTGGTCGCGGCTGTTGTGGCGCAGCCGTTTGCGCAGCCACCGCGGCCACCAGCGACAGGGTCGCGATGCAGCCGACAACCAGAGATCTATTTGCCATTGAGCATTTGCTCCGAAATCCACCGGACCTCACAAGGTCCGGCCTACCATCACTCGACCACGACATGAAAGACGCGTGCGGAAACGCGCATCCGCATCACCAATAGATGAATCAGGGCACCCGATGGGCCAACGAAAAATCCCTTGTGGGCTTAATAGGATAGCGAGATCTCCACACCTCCGGCAACCAGATCGGTTGCAAGAAATGTCCCCGCGGCGGCGGCCGGCAGGGCGTGTCGAGAGGACCCCTCCAGAAGCGCGCCGGGATGGACCTCGGCGGGCCCTAAAGCGCACCGAGTGCGGTTCCGATTACTCCGAAGGGGCCCAGAAATCCGCGCGAGCCCTCTCATCGCTGCACTCGCGGAATTGATTCGGAGCCAGAGCCAGTGAGCCGCCGTTTTCGACTCGGCAGCCTGTCGCCCGTAGGCGCTTTGTCGCTGCTTGCTGTAGCGCTCGCTCTCGTGTGCGGCTGGGTAACGGCCGCGCATGCCGGCGTGAGCACCATTTCGGAGTACCGAATCAAGGGCTCATACCTGCTCAATTTCATCCGTCTGGTCGAGTGGCGCCCGCCGAGACCCATCGCCGGTGTGCTTCCGGTGTGTGTGTTCGGCGAAAGCCCGATTGCTCCTGTGCTCAACGAGATGGCCTCGCAACCCGTCAAGGGCCGTCAGCTCGTCGTCGAGCGGCTTGCAGATTTGCGCAAGGCGGGCGCGTGTGAAGTGCTGTTCATCACCGAGGCGAAGTGGAACGAGGTCGACGCGATTGCCCGGACGCTTCCCTCCGGCGTCCTCACCATCAGCGAAGTCAATACCGACGACATGGTCGGCTCCGTGATCAACTTCGTCGTGGAGAACGACCACATCGTGTTCGACCTGAATCTCGGCGCGGCCGCGCGCGAGCACGTCGAGCCCACGACCCGGTTGCTCGCCCTCGCGCGGGCCGTAGACGGGCGACGACGCAAATAGGCCGTTGGGTAGATAGGTAGATGGGTAGATGGGCAGGCCTGGGTGCCTGCTTGCCAGGCCCATTGCTTGCTCAACTGCCTGACTTCCTACTCGCCTAACTGCCCAGAGCTACGCCGCGTCGCGAGCGGCTCTCCAGGGTTGCGCGGCGATGAGCGTTTCTGCCTTCATGACGTCCACCGGCGGAGAATAGTGGAATCCCTGGACGTGGTCGCACCCGAAGCGCCGGAGGGTCTCGACCTGGTCCGGTCGCTCCACTCCTTCGGCGACGACACCGAGATGGAACGTGTGCGCGAGCGAGACGATCGCGCGCACCATTTCCGCGCCGGCCGCCTCGACCATCTTCGCAATGAACGACTGATCCACCTTGACAATGTCGACCGGCAGGCCCTGCAGGTAGCTGAGCGACGAGTAGCCGGTGCCGAAGTCGTCGAGGCTCGAGCTGACGCCCATCGCGCGCAGCGCCGCCAGCGTAGCGCGTCCTTTCGCGATGTCGCCGATGAAGGCGCCTTCGGTGACCTCCAGCCGCAGGCTGGATGGCGACGCGTCGGTTGCCTCCAGCGCGGAGCGAACCTCGGACAGGAGATCCCGTTCGGTGAAACGGCGGCTCGACAGGTTCACGGCCACGTACTCCGGCGCGGCGTCACCGAACTTCTGCTGCCACCGCACGATCTGGCGGCACGCCTCGACCAGCGCGCGCCGCTCGATCTCGAAGATGATGCCCGTTTCCTCGGCGACGCCGATGAATTCAGCCGCGCCGACCAGGCCGCGTGAGGCGTGCTGATAGCGGATCAAAGCCTCGAACCCCACGATGGCGCCGCCGGCGAGCGAGATGATCGGCTGGTAATGCAGGACCAGCGCGTTGGTGCTGATCGCCTGCCGCAGATCGTGTTCGACGCGGAGTCGCACGAGCGCGGCGTGGCGCATCGCCGGATCGAACAGCTCACAGCGCTGCGTCGCGTTCCCCTTGGCGCGGCTCAGCGCCAGCGCCGCATCGCGCAGCACATCGTCGGCGGCGTTGTAGCCGCTGCTGCTGACGGCGATACCGACAGCGGCCGAGACGAACAGCCGGCGGTCCTCGATTTCGAACTCCTGGCGGAACGCGTCGAGCAGCTCCTCCGCGGCGCGCAGCGCGCTCGTCGCGTCTCCCTGATCCTCGAGCAGCACCGTGAATTCGTCGCCGGCGAGGCGCCCCAGCGTGAATGGGCGTGCCGGACGGCGGGTCGCGTCACCGCGCAGAGTCGCATAGAGGCGGCGCGCCACAGCCGCGAGCAGGCGATCGGCCATGACCGGCCCGAGGTTCTCGTTCACGCTGCGGAATCGATCGAGGCCGATCACCAGCAACGCGAACGGCGACCCTCCCTCGCGGCGTGCGCGTTGAATGGCGCGCTCGAGAACGTCGACGAACAGCAGCCGGTTGGCGAGACCCGTCAGCGGGTCGACGATTTTGCTGTCGGTGATGTCGGCGATCGAGCCGGCGAATCGTGTCGCGACGCGCTCGGCGTCGCGGACGGCGGCGCCGCGACAACGGATCCAGCGGTAGCTGCCGTTGCGATGCCGCATGCGATGCTCGCTCTCGAAGTGTCCCTGCCCGCTCTGCAGGTACACGTGCAACGCCGCCCGTACACGCCCGATGTCCTCTTCGTGGACGCGCGTGAACCACTCGTCCGGTTCGGCGCTGATCTCGCGCTCATCGCAGCCGAGGATCGCCTTCCATCGCGGCGACCAGTAGACCGTGTTCGTCTTCAGATCCCAGTCCCACAGACCGTCGTTGGCGCCCTGCACGGCAAGGGCATACCGCTCTTCGCTCTCGCGCAGGTCGCGGACCGCCTGCTGATGCGCGAGGTGCGTCTCGATGCGCGCCAGCGCCACGGCGAAGTCGATCGGCTTGGTGACGTAGTCGTTCGCCCCCAGGCGGAAGGCCTCGACGATGTCGGTGCCCTGCGAGCGGGCGGTCGCCATGACGATCGGCAGATCGGTGCGGGAGCGTGTGCGGCGAATCTGCGCCAGCACCTCGAGCCCGCTCATCCCGGGCATGCCGATATCGAGGAGGATCAGGTCGAAGCCGCCGGTTTCCGCCAGCGCGAGCGCCGTCGCGCCATCGCAGGCTTCGGTGACCGCGTAGCCTCTGGTCTTCAGCCGCCGCGACAGGGCATCGCGATTGGCTTCGTTGTCTTCGACGAGCAGCAGTGACGGTTGGCGGGTCATGGCAGGAGTGCCTGAATCTTCTCGAGGAGCCGTTCGAAGCGCACCGGCTTGGCATCGAAGTCGTCGCCGCCAGCCGAGAGTGCGAGGTCGCGATCGGCGGCCATGGCATGCGCGCTCAGCACGATGATCGGAATGTGCCCGGTCGCCGCCGCGCCTTTGAGGCGCCGCGTCGCTTCCCATCCGTCGATGCCGGGCAGCCCGAGGTCCATCAGGATCAGATCGGGATGGCTTTCGTGGGCCACCGAGAGTGCCTGCAGGCCGTCGCCGGCGGTCGAGACATCGAACCCGCGACGCTGCAAGCGTCGCGCGAGGGCGTCGCGGCTGAACTCGTTGTCTTCCACGATCATGATGCGCGGCATGACGCGGTTCCTCAGGCGGCGGCGTCGGCCGGCACGGCGGTCTCCGCCGGCAGCAGCGGCAGACGCACCGTGAAGCGCGATCCTTCGGTCGGGCGGCTGTCGACGCTGATGCTGCCGCCCATCAGCTCGCACAGGCTCGACACGATCGCGAGCCCCAGACCTGTCCCGCCGTACTTGCGCGCCGTCGTCACGTCGGCCTGCGTGAACGGCTCGAAGATGCGGCGGACCTCCTCCTCGGTCATGCCCACGCCCGTGTCCGAGACCACGAACTCGACAAAGGCCCGCCCGTCGTCGATCGCCCGCGTCACGGCGATGGCCACGGTTCCATTGCGCGTGAACTTGGCCGCGTTGCTGACCAGATTGAGCACGATCTGCCGCGTCTTGGTGACGTCCGCGTGCACCGTTGTCACCGAATCGGCGCAGTTGACGGTCAGTACGTTGCTGTTCTTCAGGACCAGCGGGCGCACGGTGTCGACCACCTCGTCGAGCATCGATCGCACGTCGAATTCTTCGGCCGTCACCGACATCTTGCCCGCTTCGATCTTCGACAGGTCGAGGATGCCGTTGATCAGATCGAGCAGGTGTTTGCCGGCCGATTGGATCTTGCGCAGATCGCCGACCGACTGATCGCCGGGGCGATCGAGCGCCTCCTCTTCGAGCAGCTCGCTGTACAGGATGATGGCGTTCAGCGGCGTCCGCAGCTCGTGGCTCATGCTGGCGAGGAAGTCGCTCTTGGCCCGCGTCGCCGCCTCCGCCTGCTTCTGCGTGGCGCGCAGCTCCTCGACCAGCACCGCGCGCGTGCGCAGCTCGTGCTCGAGCGCTGCCGTCCGATCGGCGCGGCTGCGCATCTCGACCACGCTGCGATAGCAGCCGACGATCAGGAACACGTCTTCGAAGATGACCCACCCGGCGTGCTCCAGCCATCGCCACGGGCTCGCCACCACGACGCCGTACACCGACTGCGGCCACACCAGGCCGCGGAGGAAGTGATCGAGCGCGACGACGACCGTGGCCGGGACCAGCACGCGCCAGTCGCGATAGAACGCGAGGAAGGCGAGCGAGCCGAACACGTGGAAATGCGTTTCGATGCGGCCGCCGGTCAGGTGAATGAGCAGCGCGCCCATCAGCATCTGCGCGACGGCGATCACGTAGCGCGTCGAGCGCTCGCCGGGACGAAGCAGGGCGAGCGCGGCTGGGAACACGCTCAGCAGGCCGCCGAGCAGGAGGGCCGCCCACACGTGAACGTGCGTCCGGCTGGTCTCGCCGGCCCACGCCAACGGCGACACCCACATGGCAAACGCCACTCCCGCGACCCATTGCAACGCCATCAGTCCGGCAAACAGCCGGTCGGTGCGGACGTGAATCTTGCGCTGGTAGTCCTTGACCAGTTCGGCGGCGCGCGCCGCGAGGCTGCTGTCGTCGAATGTCGCCGATTCGGGCGTCAATGCCGTCACAGGCTCCATGAGAACAGGGGGCAGCCGAAAACGCTCGATCGAGCCTGTCGCTTGCCCCGAGCGGAGTCGAGGGGAGTAGCGCTGTTGATTGCCGCGATCAGCGCCAGCTCACCAGCGTTTTCACCTTCGTGCGCGCGGGAGCCGGTGATGCCGCCGCTGAAGATCAGGTTTCCGGCGGCGTCGTACAGGAGCGTCTGACCCGATGTGGCTGCGCCAAACCGCGCAGCCTCGGCGCCGGCGTCATCGCGCGTGACGGTCACGCCCGGCAGCGCCATCGCCCGCCGCCACAGGTCCGTCTTTTCCCAGTTCTTCTCGAATCCGTCGGGACGAATGAAGACGACGTAAGTCCGCGGCTTTGTCGTGGAGCGGGCGAGCACCTCGGCCAGCTCGGTGAGCGACGCGCGGGTGCAGGAGCAGCGTGGGTGCGCGAGAAAGACGAGCGTCGGGCGGCTGTCGGTGCGAGTGAGCCGCGTGTCCGACGGCCAGCGTTGCGGCGCGGTGGCAGCAGTGCCCGGGCGATTGTCGTATGCCCACAGCACCCACAGGCCCACACCAGCGAGCCCGAGCCACAGCGCGGCCAGGGCAGGAATGAGAAACCGGCGATTTTTGAGAGTCAAGCACAGTCTTCATCGGCGAATCTCGTCGACAGCTTGAACTCCGACCACGCGGGGTTTGTCAACCCATACGAACCACGGAGACACGGGGTCACGGAGAATTTGATAACCAAACTCCGTGTCTCCGCGCCTCCGTGGTTTGTGAGAGCGCTTTTGCTGGGCGAAGGTCTTCCCGAGGTTGCACGAACCGCGATCGAGATGATGTGATTGGTTTCCTGTCGTGACCGCCACATCCATTCAGGACGCCGTCAGCGCGGTGTACGAAGCGGAGTCGCGCCGCGTGCTGGCGACGCTCATCCGTCTGCTCGGCGACTTCGACGCGGCGGAGGAGGCGCTGCACGACGCGTTTCGCGCCGCGCTCGAGCAATGGCCGCGCGACGGGGTTCCCGCCAACCCGCGCGCCTGGCTGGTGTCGGCCGGCCGCTTCAAGGCCATCGACGCGATGCGCCGGCGGTCGCGATTCTCGTCGCTGGACGAGGCGGGCGAAGCCGTCGACGCGGCGGCGGTCGATCCGGTCGACTGGACGGATCAGGAAAGCGTCGAAGACGACCGTCTGCGGCTGATGTTCACCTGCTGTCACCCGGCGCTCTCGCCCGACGCGCAGGTCGCGCTGACGCTGCGTGAAGTCTGCGGTCTGACCACCGAGGAGATCGCGCGCGCCTTTCTCACGCCCGCGCCGACGCTGGCGCAGCGCATCGTCCGTGCGAAAGCCAAGATCCGCGACGCGAAGATTCCCTATCAGGTTCCGACCGAAAGCGAGCTCCCCGATCGACTCGACGCCGTGCTGCGCGTCATCTATCTCGTGTTCAACGAGGGGTACGCCGCCACGTCCGGCACGTCGCTGACGCGTCACGACTTGTCGACGGAGGCGATCCGGCTCGGTCGGCTGCTGATGGAGCTCCTGCCGGACCCGGAAGTGCTCGGGCTGCTCGCGCTGATGCTGCTGCACGAATCGCGGCGCGCCGCGCGCACGTCACCGGATGGAGAAGTGGTGCTGCTCGAGGAACAGGATCGCGCCACGTGGAATCGCGGCTACGTCGAGGAAGGCACGCAGCTCGTGGAACGGGCGTTCGCGTCGGGACGTGTCGGTCCGTATTGCATTCAGGCCGCCATCGCCGCCGCTCACGCCACCGCGCCGTCCGCGGCGGAGACGAACTGGACCGAGATCGTCGAGCTGTACGATGTGCTGGCGCGCGTCGATCCGTCGCCCGTGATTGCGCTCAATCGCGCCGTTGCCGTGGCGATGCGCGATGGTCCGGAAGCGGGCCTGATGCTGGTCGACGATCTGCTCAGTCGCGGCGAGCTGACCAGCTATCGTCTCGCCTTTGCCGCGCGCGCGGATCTGTGCCGGCGTCTGGGCCGCGCCGCCGAGGCGCGCGACGCTTACAAGAAGGCGCTCGCGTTGACCCGTCTCGAACCGGAACGACGGTTCATCGAGAAGCGCTTGAAGGAGCTCTGAATTTCACGTCAAGGGTAGGCCGGACCTTGTCAGGTCCGGCTGGAGAACGTGATCGCCCAAGGAGAACGGATGAAATACATCTGTCTGGTCTATCTCGAGGAAGACAAGCTGCGCGCCGTCGCGGACACCGAGTGCAAAGCGTGCGGCGACGGATTTCGACAAAGCGGCGTGCTGCTGGCCGCGGAACCGCTGTATCCGGCGAACACCGCGGCCACCGTGCGCGTGCGCAACGGCAAGATGTCGGTGACCGACGGGCCGTTCGCGGAAACGAAGGAGCAGCTCGCCGGCTTCTATCTTCTGGATGCACGCGACCTCAACGAAGCGATCCAGATGGCGGCCAAGATCCCGCCGGCACGCGAAGGGAGCATCGAGGTGCGACCCGTTCGCGAGCTGGACGCGTAACGAGCAGCGCCGCGAACGAGCCAGGCTTCCAGGACCACGGAGTCGGAGCGACCTCGCTCCGTGGTCCGCTACGGCGCCAGGAACGATCCGATGAAGTCGAGGTCGTCCTGCTGGTCGATGCGATAGGCCGCGTCGAATCCGGTGCAGTTCGGACTCCAGCCCCACGACGTGACCGCGACCATCAGGTTCGTGCCCTCCACGAAGACCGGCCCTCCCGAGTCGCCGAAGCACGTCCCGCCCTGATGCGTCTTGCCGTTGTTGTTGCTGAACATGACGTCGGTCCCATACGGCAGGCCCTGGCCATGGAGACTGACCAGCATCGTCGTCGCCTTCTCGCGCGAATCGCCGCCTTCGTCGCTGAAGGGCAGAACGTGGGTCAGGCCGTAACCGACATCGGTGAAGCGCTGGTCGTTGCGCCGCGACGTCAGGAACTGATCGAGGAATCCAAGCGTCGGCAGCGCGCCATACTGCGCCAGCGACACGGGCACATCCAATACGACGACGCCGGCATCATGAAGAAGGAAGGTTTCGTTGGTGAACTCCGGATGCGGGTAGGCGGTGCCATGAACCCACGCCGGATGCGAATTCAGCCACGCGGCGCGATCGATGTAGCGCTGCGGGTTGTTGTCGGGGATGTAGTCGGCGCTTGCCGGCCAACCGGTCAGGTCCGGGGTCTCGCTGAAGTTGACCCAGACGTCGTTGCCGCCGCTGCCGCCGTTCTCGGTCGTGGCGACGCCGTTGAGGCCGGTGCCGAACGTACAGTGACCCGCGGTGACGAGCACCGTCGGGCTGATGAGCGTACCCGAGCAGCCGAACCACGATCCCGGATCGGTGAAACGCGGATCGATTTCGTCGGGAACGTAGAACAGCATCTGGCCGACGTAGGGGTGTTCGCCGTTATCGGGCTCGCCATTGGTGATGGCGTAACCCACCGTGGCGCCGATGCTGATGAACAGCACGATCAGCGCGGACCATGTGTGCCGCATGATTCCTCCGCGTGGGGGCTTGCCAAGCGGCTACATTACTTCACGCTCGCCACGATGCGCGGGGAATTTCCCGGCAATCGTGTGAAATGATGCGGGACACAGATGGGCAGCGACCTCGAGCGTGTCCGCGGCTGGGTCGAGCAGTCCACGCGGGTGGTGGCGTTGACGGGCGCCGGAATTTCGACCGCTTCCGGCATCCCCGACTTCCGCGGACCGCAAGGTGTCTGGACTCGCGATCCCGAAGCGGAAAAGTTGTCGAACATCCACTACTACATGTCCGACCCTGCCATCCGCCGCCGGGCGTGGAAGAGCCGCGCCGAACATCCCGCATGGCACGCGAAGCCGAATGCGGGTCATCGCGCGCTGGTCGATCTCGAACGGCAAGGCAAGCTGCACGCACTCATCACGCAGAACATCGACGGCCTGCATCAACTCGCCGGCAATGCGCCGGACAACGTCATCGAAGTCCATGGCACCATGCGCGAGGTGATGTGCATGGCGTGCGGCTGGCGTGACGACATGCAGCCGGTGCTGCGGCGCCTGCAGGCCGGCGACGAGGACCCGGCGTGCGCGCGCTGCGGCGGGATCCTGAAGAGCGCCACGATCTCGTTCGGCCAAGCGTTGGTTCCGGAGGTGATCGAGCGCGCGATGCGCGCGGCCGAGGAGGCCGACGTCCTGCTGACGATTGGCACGAGCCTGCAGGTCTATCCCATTGCGGGGGCAGTTCCTGTCGCCAAAGCCGCCGGCGCCCGGCTCATCATCGTCAACGCGGAACCGACGCCGTTCGACCACATGGTCGACGCCGTGTTCCGCGAGCCGATCGAGGAGATCCTGCCGGCAATTTGCGGCAGCTGAATCGTTCGGATCGTTCGTCGCTCGGTTCGAACGACCCGAACGATCCGAACGACCCGAACAAGTACGGTCCGCGCCGCATCTGGAAGAAGAATCCTGTTCGTTTCGGAGGAGAGATCCGTTAAGATAGGCAGCACACTTCCGGAGCGTCCCGTGTTTCCGACCACCTATTCAACCAAGCGTCCGAACGTCGTGACCGCGCTCATCGAGAGCCCGGTCGGCGTCCGTATCGACGCGGTGACGGTTGATGCTGCGGCAGGCGACTTCATGTGCCTGCACCGGTACAGGTCAGTCGGATGATGTAAGCGGGACTCGACAGCTCCCAGCCAATCGAGGGCCATCATCCGAACAGGGTGATGGCCCTTTTGCTTTTGCGCAGGAGACGGGGAATTGAACGCTGTGGGGGCTAACGATGTGTGTTGCTCGGACGTTATTACGTGTAGGCCGCTCGCCGAAGCCGCAGGCGGGGGCTGGTTCGATCTGACTGATGCGGTAACGGACCTTGTCCGGTCCAGTATTCGGAAAAGGAGGGTGCGACAGTGTCTCCGGTCACGCGTACACGGTGGGTGACCTTCGATTGTTACGGCACGCTTATCGACTGGCAGGCCGGATTCGCGTCGATTCTGTCGCGAATCGCGGGTGAGCGCGTCGACGACCTGCTCCGCGCCTACCATCGCTGGGAGCGCGCGGTCGTGCGCAACCCGCGTCACGCCTCGTACAAGGATGTGCTCGCGTCCGCGCTGCGCAAGGCGGCCGACGAGACCGCCGTGTCGCTGGCGGCACCCGACGCGCGGGCGCTGTCGCGCTCGTGGACGGCGCTGCGGCCGTTCGACGACGTGGAGGCGGTGCTGGCGCGGCTGCGGTCGAAGGGTTACAAGCTGGCGGTGCTCACCAATTGTGACGACGACCTGTTCGAGGTGACGCATCGTGCGTTCCGCAAGCCGTTCGATCTGTTCCTGACGGCCGAGCGGATCCGCGGCTACAAGCCCGCGCCGTGGCACTTCCGCGCGTTCGAGCTGCTGACGCGCGCGCGCAAGGCCGACTGGGTGCACGTGTCGAGCAGCGTCTATCACGACATCACGCCGGCGCAGGCGTTCGGCGTGAGGAGCGTGTGGCTCGATCGCGGGCGCGGCAGCGAGAACGGCGCGGCGGGATCCGTGCGCGTGCGCAGCGCCGCGGACGTGGCCGGCGCCATCGACGCGCTGTTCGAGCAGTCACACGCGCGGACGCCACAACTCTGCTAACGCGTTCGGGTCGTTCGAATCGTCGGACGTTCGAATGGTTCGCCTTCGCACCATCGAACGACGAACGACCCGAACGACCCGAACGATGCCGCTGGTTTCGCGCTTGATTCGTTCAAGCGCCGCGCGTACGTTCTTTTCGTGCGGCTCGATCGTCGATTCGCGTTGACGTGCGTATTCCTCTACGCCGTCGCCCAGGTTCTCTTCCTCATCAACATCGATACCCCGAAGGGGCTCAACTTCGACGAGTCCCATTACGTCCCCGCGGCCTGGCAGCTTCTCGACGGCCGTCCTGATCCGAATCGGGAGCACCCGCCGCTCGGCAAGATGCTGATCGCGGCGGGCATCGCGTTCGCCGGCAATCGCCCGCTCGGATGGCGTGTCATGAGCACGGTGTTCGGATCGCTGACGCTCGTGGGGATGTATGTATGGGGAGTCGCCCTGTTCAAGGATCGAGCGCTTGCGCTGTGGGCGGCGCTCGTCACGCTCGCCAATCATCTGTTGTACGTGCAGGCCCGGATCGGAATGCTCGACACCTTCATGTTCGCGTTCCTGGTCTGGGCGTCCGCAGCCGTGATCGCCGCGCTCGATCCGACGCTGCAACCAAAACGTGCGCATCTGTATCTCGGGACCGCCGGCTTGATGCTCGGACTCGCCATGGCGGCGAAGTGGTTCGCCATCGTCGGATGGACGGCCTGTCTCGGGTTGGTCCTGTCAGTGCGATTCGTCGAACGTTATTCGCGAACGTTCGCTTCGCGGGATGCGGCGCGCTCCTTCATGGTCCGCGAACGATCGCTGACGACCTGGGACGTGACCCGCTGCCTGGTCCTCTACCCGCTGCTGGCGTACGCCGTCTGTTTCCTGCCACGCCTTGTCGCCGAGCATCAAGGCTCGTGGTACGGCGCTCCGCTGGATCTCGTCCAGATGCACGTGCGGATGTACGAGGCCCAACGGAATGTGCCGGGCCAGCATCCGTATATGAGCCAGTGGTATCAATGGCCGTTCCTGACTCGCCCCATCTGGTATGCCTTCGAGCGTGACGGCGCGCGCGTGCGTGGAGTGCTGCTGCTCGGTAATCCGCTGGTGATGTGGGCCGGGATGGTCGCGCTGGTCTTCTGCGCCATCGACGTGGTCCGCCGCCGATCGTCCACCTTCGCCAAGGCGACGGCGGACACGCGCGCAGCGCTGCTGATTGTGTTCTTCTATCTCGCGTTCTTCGCGAGCTGGATCGTCATCCCGAGAAGGCTGTCGCTGTATTACTACTACTATCCGGCGGCGATGACGTTGAGCCTGGCGCTCGCTTACGCGCTGCGCGATCGCGCGAGCCGGGTGAGCTATCGCTGGGCACGATGGACGCTTCTCGCCGCTGCCGCCGCGGTGTTCATCTACTTCCTGCCGGTGCTCTCAGGATCGCCGATTGGGAAAGACGAGTTCATGAAGTGGATGTGGTTCCCGGCTTGGATTTGACGAATCGTCCGGGCGTCTTCGCGTTCCAACCGGCCGCTGCCGGCTGATGCGGCGCTCAGTTCGACCGTGGTCCGTGTCCGATCAGCAGGACTTCAAGCCGACGACCGCGCCGATTACTGCGCCGGACGAGCCACCCAGCCACGCCCCTTGGTCTCGATTGCCGCTGTAGGCGATCCCGCCAAGGAACGCCCCGAATCCGGCGCCGAGGATCAAGCCGTTGCGAACTCGTGAGCGGCATGACGAGCCCGGAATGCCCCCGCGTCGAACGTGTGACAGCAGCTCTCCACGTGCACCGACACCGCGAATCGCGTCGCGAAGGAGCGCCCCTGTAATCAATGTCGCGTCGGCTCGCGCCGGCGTGGCGTTCACGAGGACCAAGAGACCAATGCACCCAACCATGACTCCAGGGTGTCGCTGCATCGCATGCCTCCAGGAGATGGAGCGTAGCGGCTGGCTTGCACCGATGTCCTGATCCCGTCCTGAAAAACGCTGAATCCTTCAGAAACGGGCCAAGGGAGCGTGGTTCACTCGGTCTCGAGAGTTCCGGATTGGATTACGGCTCGCGCGGTCGTGCCCGCTGTTCCGCAAATGCCTTGAACGACTCGATGTGCTGGCGATGCGCTTTTCTGATCGAGTGCTGCGCAACGAAGCCGAACAGCCAGCTGAATAGCGTCGTGAAGCGAAACTCCTCCTCCGATACCATCCTGGTCGATCGCGGCGAGGTTGCAATGAATCGGTCCGTCACCAGCACCACGATGTTCTTGCCATCGAGCCTGAGGATCACCTGGTCCGGCAACCTCTGCGAGAGAACGGTCGCGACAAACACCATGTCGCCTGTCCTGGGCACCATCCGATAACTCGATCCTGGTGTCCCCTGCATTCCCTGAACAGGCTCGTAGCGCGCCAGATCGCGCATCCACTTCGGGAGGTTCGCGGGATCCGCAAAGAGCGCGGCAACCTCCTCGCACGGCGCCTGAATGTCGAGCTCGACAATACTTTTCATGACCGCGTCAGCTTACCGATACGCCGCGGCCTGGATCGTATAGAGCTGCGCGTATTGGCCGCCCCGGGCGAGCAACGCATCGTGCGTCCCGGTTTCGACGACGCGCGCCCCGTCGAGGACCACGATCAGATCCGCCATGCGCACGGTCGAGAACCGATGTGACACGAGGATGGTGATGCGGCCGGCGCCGGCGTCGTCCTTGACCGCCGACGCATAGCGCTCGAACAGCGCGTGCTCGGTTTCGGCGTCGAGCGCCGCGGTCGGCTCGTCGAGCACGAGCACCAGCGGCGCGTCGCGCATGAAGCCGCGCGCCAGGGCGAGCTTCTGCCATTGACCGAAGCTCACATCCACGCCCTCCGGCCACGCGGGACCGAGCTGCGTGTCCAGCGACGCCGGCAAGCGCACGATCACGTCGTCGGCGCCGGCACGGCTGACGGCGGTCAACACCGCGGGCTCCACCTCCATGCGCGGCAGATCGCCCAGACCGACGGTGTGCCGCGCGCGAAACTCGAATCGGAAGAAATCCTGAAACGCGCCGGCGAGCCGGGTGCGCCAATCCTCCGCCGGAATACGTGCGAGGTCGCTCTCGTCGACGAGGATGCGGCCGCTGGTAGGTGAGTACATCTTGGCGAGCAGCTTCACGAGCGTCGTCTTGCCGGCGCCATTTTCGCCGACGATCGCCACCACGGTGCCGGCCGGCAGATGCAGATTGACGTCGTTCAACACCAGACGATCGGTGCCGGGATAGGCGAACGACACGCCCTCGAAGCGAATGCCGTCGGCGAGCCGCGCGGGCGCGGGCAGATCCGCCGCGGCCGAAATCGACCGCGAGTAATCCTCGAGCCACGCCAGCCGTTTGGCGGCGTCGAGCCAGACGCCGCGCAGGAAGCCGATCTCGCCCACGGTTGCGCCAACGTAGTACGACAGGCGTGAGCCTGCCGCGATTGTCAGCAGCACGTCGCCCGCAGCGGCGCCGATGCCGTATGCGACAAAGACAATGGCCCCGACGTAGCCGGCGCCGAACACGGCCCAGGCGATCGAATGCCACGCGGCCGACGTCAAGCGGGCCGTGGCGATCGGCCGGTTGCCGTGCTCGAATGCGAGCCGGCGATCGGTGGCGAGCCGGTCGGCGATTCCCGTTACGCGAACCTCTTTGCCTGCCGCCGCCGTCGTCGTCAGGTCGAAGAGGTGTCGCGCGAGACGCGTCGACGCCGCGCCGCGTTCGTACGCGCGCCGTTCGATCCCAGGTCGCCAGCTGGTGGTGACCACCGGCGGCACCGCGCACAGCGCCAGCAGCGCGAGCGCCGGATGAATCGACATCAGCAGCCAGATGGTGATGCCGAGACGGAGAATCCACGCGCATGTCGTGAACAGCGACATGTACATGTGGTCCAGCATGAACACCTGATGGCGAAGCACCGACAGCCGATCGAGGTATTCGGGCCGCTCCTGATGCGCGATTGTTGGAATCGACGCGAGCAGCGTCGCCACGTGCGACTCGAGGCCGATCGTCACTTTGTCGCGAAATCGTCGCTGCACGCGCGTGCTGACGATTTGCAGGAACCAGGTCGCTGTCGCCGATACGCCGAGCGCGACGGCCGCCAGCCGGACGCGCGACCAGTCGGCGCCGACGACGCCTTCGCCGAGGAGCTTGAACCAGTAGGCGAGCAGCGCGTCAGGGATCGCCGCAACGAGCGCGAGCGTGAACGCCGCGACGATCAGGCCCGGCTCGTGCTGGTAGCCAAGCTTGCACAGCCGCCACATCGACGCCAGCGCCGGTGGCAGTTTCTCCGGTGACACGCTCATCTCAGGCGAGGACGTCATAGGCTTTTCCTTCCTCGTCCTCGCTGGCGAAGCGCTGCGCCTGCAGATCGAACATCGTGCGATAGCGGCCGCCGAGCGCCATCAATTCCTCGTGCGTGCCGAGCTCGACGACCTTGCCTTTCTCGAGCACGCAGATGCGATCGGCGTGACGCACGGTCGAGAAGCGATGCGAGATGAGAATCGTCGTGCAGTGCCTCGTCGCGGCGAGCAGGCGCTGAAAGATCTCCGCCTCGCCGCGCACGTCGAGCTGCGCGGTTGGCTCATCGAGAATGACGACACCGGCCCCGATCTTCACCGCACACAGCGCCCGGGCCAGGGCGATCCGCTGCCATTGGCCTCCGGAGAGATCCGTACCACCCTCGTATGCTCGGGACAGAACGGTATCGAGCTTCGCCAGCTTCGTCGCACCAGCGGCCTCGAGCGACTCCACGATCAGTCCGTCCGGCGCGCCCATCGGCGCCACGTTGTCGCGCAGCGGCAGTTCGAGCCGGACGAAATCCTGAAACACCACGGCGACACGCGACCGCCACGATCGCAAATCGAGCGCGCGCACATCGAGGCCGTCGATCTCGATCGAGCCTTTCTGCGGGTCGTACAGCCTGCACAGCAGCTTGGCGAGCGTCGTCTTGCCGGCGCCGTTCTGCCCGACGATGGCGAGGGAGGAGCCGGCGCGAATCGTGAGGTCGAAGCCGTCCAGCACGCTGGCGCCGCCCGGATAGGCAAACGTGACGTCGCGGAATCGAATCTCACGTGCGGGATGATCGGATGCGCTGCGCGAGCCGGAGGAAAGCCGCCCGATCGACGCCGTGGCCTGCTCGAGCCGCGCGACCGCTGCTACGGGAGCTGCCGCGCCGTCCAGCGCCCAGTTCAACCCGCCGAACGCGATGAGCGATGTTCCGACCGCACACTGCGCGTACACGACCACTTCGCCAAGGTTGATGCGACCGGCCGCAGCGGCAGCGGCGAGCGCCCACAGCACGAGCACGTTGGCCGACGCGACGAGCAGCAAGCACCACGCGAGTGGCCGTTCACGCAGGCGTGTGGCGTCGTACTGCAATCGATGCAGCCGGGTGCGTCGCGCGATGAAGCGCTCGATCGTCCAGCCGACGAGGCCGAAGAGCCGCAGCTCCTTGCTGGCGGGCGGATCGACCGCAAGCCGATACGCGTAATCGGCGTCGCGCTGCGCGCTGCGTACTTCGTCGGTCTGCCGATCGAACCACACGGCGCTCTCGCGCAGCAGCCAGTGCGTGGCGAGCCAGGCACCGCCGAGCACGAGCGGCGCCCACCAGGCGAATCCGGCGAGCACGATCGCCGAGGCGATTCCGCCGACCATGCCGACCAGCCCGCCGGCGATGAAGTCCATCGAGTACGACAGCGGCGGTCCCGTCATGCCGAGATCGAAGTCCCGCGCCGCGGTCAGGTCCATCTGCAACGAGCCGTCTTCCAGGTGAGCCATGCCTTGCGGACGCACGCATGCCTCGGTCAGACGCTCGTACAGAAGGCCGGCCGTGCGATCGCCCAGGTTGTGACTGACTGCCGTCTGCAGCGGCGTCAACACCTGAAGGAGGACGAACAGGACGCCGACGACGGCGAGCGGCAGGGCGAGACTGCCGCCGTGCTGGACCGCGTCGACGAGCACGCCGGTCGCGATCGCAAGCAGCGCCGGCGCCAAGCCGTGCAGCAGCACGATCGACCACCAGAGCACCGCCAGGCGAGGGTCGGCCTTCGGCAACGCCGCGAAGAACTGCCATTCCTTGCGAGCACGGACACGACCGACAAGGCTCATCAGAAGCCGCGTATTATTCCACGCCCTCCTGGTCTGGCGCCGGCAAATTTTCGCCCGTTGTTCGCCGCGGGCACGCCGAACCTGACGAGTTGCCAGCCTACATGCCGTAACACGCATCAACCCGGCTCCCATCCGCCCAGCAACCCCGATTGCGGGGTTTTCGTGCGGACGTCGCGTCAGTCCACATCACGGGCCGTCGCGGGTCGACGGCCTCGAAACGGACATGCCGGTTATCAGCGCCGAACGGTGGCAAACCGCCAGCCCTCACCTGGACCGGATGCTGGATCTGCCCGCATCCGAGCGCGATGCTTCTCTGTTGTCGCTCTGGGGTCGCGACGCCGAGGTGGCAGCCGACGTCGAGGCCATGCTCGCCGAGCATCGAGTGCTCGCGGACGAGGGGTTCCTCAGTCATTCCGCGCTGATCCAGCCCGAGGAGTCCGCGCTGGCAGGCCAGACGCTTGGGGCCTACAAGCTGGTGTCGCCGATCGGTCAGGGCGGCATGGGCAGCGTGTGGCTCGCCGAGCGGAGCGATGGCCGTTTCCACGGCCGGGCTGCCCTGAAGCTGCTGAACGCCGCGCTGCTTGGCCGCGCGAGCGAAGCGCGCTTCAAGCGTGAAGGCAGCATCCTCGCCCGGTTGACGCACCCTCACATCGCCCGACTGATCGACGCCGGCGTCTCCACGCTCGGGCAGCCGTATCTCGTCCTCGAACACGTAGACGGCCAGCCGATCGATCGCTATTGCGACGAGCAGCGGCTTGGGGTCGACGAGCGCCTCCGACTGTTTCTCGACGTGCAGGCGGCGGTTGCCCACGCGCATGCGCGGTTGATCGTCCATCGCGATCTGAAGCCGTCGAACGTGCTGGTGACGTCGAACGGCGACGTCAAGCTGCTCGACTTCGGTATCGCGAAACTGCTCGAACCGGATTCGGCGGACGAAGTCGGCGCCGTCCTGACGAGAGAAGGCGAATACGCGCTCACGCCGAAGTACGCGGCGCCTGAACAGGTGACCGGTGGGCCGATTACGACGGCGACCGACGTCTACACGCTGGGCGTGCTGTTGTTCGAGCTGCTCACCGGTGAGCATCCGACCGGCGCCGGCGCGCATTCGCCGGCGGAATTCGTCAAGGCAGTGACCGACACCGAGCCCCTGCGACTGTCCGCAACGGTCCGCGGTGGCGATCCGGATGACACCGCGACGCGCGCCGCCCTTCGGGCAACCACGCCGGAACGGCTGCATCGCCTGCTGCGAGGCGACCTCGAGATCATCGTCGCCAAGGCGCTGAAGCACGACCCCGCGGACCGGTACGGATCGGTTGCCGAGTTTGCCGACGACTTGCGCCGGTATCGCGATCAGCAGCCGATCGCCGCGCGTGGCGACGCGTTCGGCTACCGCGCCGCAAAGTTCCTGCGGCGCCACTGCCGCGTCGTCGTGACCGCCGCGCTGGCGGCGAGCGTCCTCGTCGCGCTCAGCGTGTTCCACACGGTTCAAGTGTCGGCAGAACGCGATCGCGCCCGCGTCGAGGCCGCGAAGGCGTCACGCGTGAGCGAGTTGCTGATTGGACTGGTCACCGGCGCCGATCCGTATCGCACGCCGGACGCGAAGGAACCGACCGTGCGGAACCTGCTTGACGTCGGCGCCGAGCGGATCGCGAAGGAGCTGGGACAGGAACCGGAAGTACAGGCGGAGATCCTGACGATGATCGGCCGCACGTACGAGCGGCTCGGTGTTCACGACAAGGCGCTGCCGGTGCTGCAGCGAGCGCTCGAGATTGCGCGCCGGACGTTCAAGTCGGACCACGCGACGCTGGCGCAGGCGCTCAACCACCTCGGTGTACTCCTGCGCGAGCAAGGTCGATTGGAGGAGGCGGAACCGCTTCTGCGCGAGGCGCTGGCGATGCGTCGTCGCGTGCTCGGGCCGGAGGACAAGGCGGTCGCCATCACACTCGTGGAGCTGGGACGGCTGCTCGGCGATCGCGGTCGGTCCGGCGACGCGGAGCCGCTCTTCCGCGAGTCGCTCGAGATTCGGCGAAAGATCTTCGGCGAGGAGCACCGCGAAACGGCGACCAGCAAGAGCGACCTTGGCCGTACGCTCCTGTGGCGCGGCGATCTCGACGGCGCCGAGCCGCTGTTGCGCGAGAACGTGGCCACGACCGAGCGCGTGCTCGGCCGCGATCATCCCAATACGGCGGCGGCGAAGGGCAATCTCGCGCTGCTGCTGATTGCGAGGGGCGAGCTGGTGGCCGCCGAAGCCACCCTTCGTGACGCACTCGAGGTGAAGCGCCGAGTGTTCGGTGAGCAGCACGTCGAATATGCGCAGACGCTGAACTCGCTTGGCATTCTCCTCGAGCGGCAAGGCCGGCTGGAGGAGGCGCAGGCGATCTTCGAAGAATGCCTGCGCATCGGATCGGCGCAGTTGACCGAGACGCATCCGCGTGTGCTCGGCTTTGCCACGAATCTGGCGCGCGTCCGCATCGGACGAGGGGAAGGTGCCGCCGTCGAGTCAACGCTGCGCCACATTCTGACGGCGCGGCAACAGATCTATCCGGCAGGCGACTGGCATATCGATCAGACGCACTGCCTGCTCATGCTGGCCAGCACGGCGCCGCCGACTTCTGATGCTGTGGCGCGGACCTCTGATGATGCGGCGCGGACCTTTATGGTCCGCGATCTACGGAACGCCGGGGCGGTCGGGAACCGTGTCGTCGCGCAGGACGCGATGAAGATAGATGCGCGCTTTCTCCCAGTCGCGCTGCACCGTCCGCTCTGACACGCCAAGCATCGACCCGATTTCGGCGAACGAAAAGCCGCAGAAGAATTTGAAGTCGACGATCCGCGCCAGCCGCGGCTCGGTGGCGTCGAGCTCGTCGAGCGCGTCGCTGACGCATGAGAGCTCTTCGGCGCCGGGCATCGAATCGGCGACGTCGGTGGCAATGGCGGTGATCTCGAACTGTCCCCCTCGTTTCTGCGCCTGGCGACGACGGGCGTAGTCGATGATCAGGCCGCGCATGACGCGCGAGGCGTAGCCCATGAAGCGGTTGCGATCGGGAAACGCCGCGCCCTCGCGATCCGAGATGTCCAGATACGCCTCGTGCAACAGCGTCGTCGCGCCCAGCGTGACGCCCGCGCCGCGCTTGGCCAGCTCGCGGCGCGCCATCCGGTGCAGTTCGTCGTAGAGCGTCGCAAACAACGTGTCGGCGGCCGCGCGATCGCCTTGCTCCGCCGCCGCGACGAGAGTGGTGATGGCAGGATTCAACACGGCAATATGGTCGTAGTGTCCGCCTTTAGGCGGACCGACAGGCTACTACGGGCTGCGGACCCACTCCAACTCCCACCTTCCCCACGTAGCTGGGGTTCGCTCTCCGTGTTGTTTTTATGACGAGTGGTTGTCGCTCCTGCCCTGGCGGAGGCCGGTGGCGTCTTTCACCGCCCGATTTCGATTTCTCCAGTAGGGACATGAACGACCTGAACGAGGTCACTGGAGGGACTGCCATGAAGTTCACGGGATTCCGTCGATCAACCTACGCAGCCGTGGCGATGATGCTGGCCGCGGCGTGCCTCGTGCCGGCGCCCGCGCTGGCGCAACACCACAAGCAGCCGCCGTCGCCACTGCCGACCGGGCCGCTGGTCGATCTCGTCCGCGAGTCGACGGCGCGGTTCCAGAACGTCGCGGATGCAGAGCGCGCTGGCTACCAGCTGCTGTTCGGCTGTGTCAGCGGCGGCGAGTTCGGGGCGATGGGAATGCACTTTGTCAACACATCGCTCATCGGCGACCTCGAGGTCGATCCGACCAACCCCGAGATCGTCATCTACGAACCGCAGGCGGATGGAACGCTGCGTCTCGTCGGCGCCGACTTTCTGATCTTCGCCGACCCGTGGGACGAGGCGCACAAGGACGACCACGCGACGCCGTCGCTGATGGGCCAGCTCTTTCATCGCTTCGACGCGCCGAACCGGTTCGGCCTGCCGTCGTTCTACACGCTGCACGTATGGGCCTGGAAGGCGAACCCGACCGGGACATTCGTCAATTGGCACTCGGCGGTGTCGTGCGACGCGTTCGGCGGCGACCAGAATTGACGTTCGGATCGCTCGAGTCGTTCGAATAGTTCATCGTTCGCCGCGCTTCGAACGATCCCGAACGATCCGAACGATCCGACCGCTACTTCGCGTCGTGAAAAATGATGCCGAGCGTGTAGCGATGACCGGAACGTACGCGGCTGACGCCGTGTCGCAGGTTGACGCGGTACCAGCCGCGCGTTCCGTGCACCGGGCGCTCGCGGACGGCGAAAATCACGGCGTCTCCCTGCGCGAGCGGAACGACCTCGACTCGTGACTGCATGCGTGGCCGCTGCTCGGTGAGCACGAACTCGCCGCCGGTGAAGTCTGCCGATGGTGGGCCGGACCTTGTCAGGTCCGGCCTGGAGAGCAGACAGGTCACCTGCAGCGGGAAGACGTGCTCGCCGTACAGATCCTGGTGCACGCAGTTGTAATCGCCCGCGCCGTACTGCAGGAGCAACGGTGTCGGCTTCGTCTGCCCCGCGTCGTGACAGCGGCGAAGAAACTCTGCGTGATCCGGTGGGAAGCGCCCGGCGATCCCGAGATGCTCGTTCCACCGATTGGCGAGACCCGCGAGATGCGGGTAGAGCGCTGTTCGTAAGGCGGCAACGTCCGGCGGAAGCGGATAGCCGAAGTACTTGTACTCACCCCGTCCGAAGCCATGGCGCGCCATCACCACTCGACTGCGGAACCGGGCGTCGTCCGAATACATCGACCTCAGCTTGTCGCACTGATCCGTTGTCAGAAGGTCGGGCACGACCGCGCAGCCGTACGCATCGAGCTGCTCGCCAACGTCGCGCCAATCGACAGCCGACACCAACGAGCCAATCGCCGACGAGGTTGGATCGATCACTTCGGTCGTCATCCGGGCCATCGTTGCACGTCGGGCGGGATGGAGCCCACCGCGTTTTGACGACTCAATTCGACGTCGCAGCGTTCCCTTGATCCGGCGGGACGCGGCGATAGAGCGCGATCCCGGGAAAGCGCACGGTGTCGCGACGGTAGCGCTGGCCGTTGGCGACGTGCCAGTCCGCAAAGTGACCGTCACGGCTGGCGGCAATCAACACGGCGCTCCCCGGCTGGTAACGACAGTTGGTGAAGTTCCGTTTCATCAGGTACTGAAGAACGCCGTCGTGGTGCGGATTGACGGTGGCGGCGAACCCATCGCCTTCAGCGGTGTCGGCGACGCCGCCGTCACACAGGTCGTTGACGGCCGCAACGATGTTTCGATACGACCACATGGCCGGTGCCATCGCGCGATCGGCACGCGACGGCCCGGTCCAGACGAGGAACGCCACGCACGCACACGCCAGGACGATCGGAGCGCGGCGCCGGTCGAGGAATCGGGCCAGCACCTCACGCAGAAACGCCGCCGGAACAACGGCGTAGAACGGCGCCAGCAGGCTGACGTAGTGATAGCCGCCGAGCGGTCGTCGCATCAACGCAAAGAAGGTGGCCTGCGTGCCGACGCCGACGATCGTGGCAACGGTCAGCCATAACAGCACGCGCCGGGCATCGCCGCGTGAGGATCGCGTCTTCCACAGCGCGACCACCGCAACGGCAGCCAGCGCAGCGCCGACGGCAATCACGGCTCTGTTCGAGAGACCGACATCGGCCAACGCACCCGTGGGGTCGCTGGCAATAAGCAGGGTCTGCTCAGCGGTGTCGACCGCCAGCGCCTGTTCCTCCGTCGCCTGCTGGACGTGCGCCAGCATCGCGCGCGAATTCTGCAATCGAGTCAGCGATTCCGAGACGACGTACGGACCGACTGCCACGAGCGTGAGCGCCGCGATCGCCAGTGACTGGCGTTGCGTAGGCCGGGCTCCGCCGAGTGGACCCGGCGAGAGGGTGCTCACGAGCGCGACGATCGCCACAACAGGCACGGCCACGCCGGCCGCTGGATGAATCTGCATCGCCAGGACGACGGTCAGGATCAACAGCGCGATTGTGAAGAGGCTCGGCCGCCCGAGACACGACGCCGCAACCGCCAGCAGCAGAACGCCCAACGGCAGCAGCAGCGTCGACGCCCAGAACAGACCCGCATTCCACCAGACCAGCCCGGTGGCCGAGAAGACCAGGAACCAGAGCCACGCGAACGGCTCGTCGATCCTCAGCAACACCAGGAATGCGACCGCGGCGGCCCCGGCAATGAGCAGGCTGGTGATCGCGTGGGTGCCGTCGATGCCCAAGCCGAGCGCCACCGGGAGACCGAGCACGATGGCGCCGATCGGTCCGAAGGCGTGGGCCGTTGGCCGGGTCCCGGACATCGGCGGACCGAGCAGCGCCTCGGGCTGCAGGCGCAGCAGCGCCTCGAAGTTCTGAAGCTGGTCGGTTTGATCTTCGAGGAAGACCGAGTCGTGGATGTGCCGCAGCGTCAGCCAGGCGAACACCACCAGCGCCCACGCCACGAGCAAGCCTCGGATCCGAGGCGAATCGGGAAGCTTCATCGTCGATGACAGTTTTCAGCAGCCGTTTGCGCCTCTCGGGACATCAGCAAGTTTCTGGCGGGCCTCGCCGCAGCCTGGCAAGGCGGGTCAGGCTCGCCGCCAAGGAGAAGCGACCATGACAGCACATCTGACCGAAAAGGCGGAAACGCGTTCGTTCGACCGCTCCACAGAGATTCGCGAGTTTCCCGGCGGACGATTGGAGCTCGTCACCATCGGCGGCGCCACGATCGGGCGCGGCATCTTCGAGCCGGGCTGGCGATGGTCCACGTCGGTCAAGCCGATCGCCAAGACCAACAGCTGTGAAGCGCCCCACCTGCAGTATCACGTCTCCGGCACGCTGCGGATCCGCATGGACGATGGGACCGAGTTCGATTGCCTCGCTGGCGACGTCTCGTCGCTCCCCTCGGGTCACGATGCCTGGGTCGTCGGCAACGAACCGGTCATTGTCATCGACTTCCAGGGGATGACGGACTACGCGCGATCGCGATAAGGTCGTCCCATGGACCCGGATCGGTGGAACCGCGTCGAGGAGCTGCTCCACGCCGCGCTGGCGCGCCGTTCCACCGATCGTGCGGCATTTCTCGCCGACGCCTGCGCCGGCGATCGAGAGCTGCGAGCAGAACTCGACTCCCTGCTCGCGCTCGAAGAATCCTCTGAAGGCTTTCTCGACGCGCCTGTGCCGCTCGAGACCCTCGCTGACGCGGATGCCTCACTCACGTCTGGCCGGACCTCACAAGGTCCGGCCTGCCTTGCGACCCAAGGTCCGGGCTACCTGGCGACGACACCGGACCGCATCGGTCATTACGACATCATCGACAAGGTCGGCGAAGGCGGCATGGGCGTCGTCTATGTCGCGACCGACGATCGGCTTGGCCGCCGCGTCGCGCTGAAGCTGCTGCGGCACGACTCGTCGGATCCGCATGGGCGCGAGCGCCTCGTTCGCGAAGCGCGCGTCGCCGCGGCGCTGTCGGATCCGCGTTTGTGTCAGGTGTTCGAGCTCGGCGAGTGGGAGGGGCATCCCTTCATCGCGATGGAGCTCGTGGCCGGCATGCCGCTGGCGTCGCGACTGAGCACCGGTCCCCTCCCGCCGGCAGACGCCCTGCAGATCGCGCTGCAGGTTGCCGACGCGCTGACCGTCCTGCATGCGCACGGCATCGTGCATCGCGACCTCAAGCCATCGAACATCTTCATCACCGATTCCGGCATCAAGCTTCTCGACTTCGGCCTCGCGCGTTCGTTCGGGAGCGATGGCGCGACGGCGTTGCCCGTGACGCGTACTGGGACGATCGTTGGCACGCCGCAATATGCGGCGCCCGAGCAATTGACCGGCGATGATGTGGATGGTCGCGCCGATCTGTTTTCGCTTTCGGTGATCCTCTTCGAAATGATCGCGGGGCGGCCGCCGTTCAGCGGGCAGACGATCGCGGCGCTCATTCATGCGGTGATGTTCGAGTCACCGCCGGCGTTGGCAGGCTCTCCTGCCATCGTCGCCCTCGATCGCGTGCTGCACCGCGGTCTTGCCAAGCGAGCCGAGGATCGCCATCCCGACGCCGCGTCGTTGGCGGCGGAGCTTCGTCGTGTGCTGCCGCTTTTTGGCGAGGATCGCGTGACTGAAGTTCGGCGCGTGCTGCGACTCGCGGTGCTGCCGTTCCGGCTGCTCAAACCGGATGCCGAGATCGATTACCTGCCGGCGAGCGTCGCGGACGTGCTGGTCAGCTCCCTCTCCGGCATGGAATCGCTCGTCGTCCGATCCAGCCTGGCGTCGGCGCGCTACGCGACCACGCGGCCGGACTTGCGAGTCCTCGCGTCGGAGCTGGCCGCCGACGTGATCCTCAACGGCTCGATCCTTCGCCTCAAGGATCGATTGCGGGTCAGCATCGAGCTGGTCTCCGCGCCAGCCGGCGACGTGCTGCTCACCGAGACGATGCAGGTGCAGGTCGACGATGTGTTCGACCTGCTGGAAGCGGTGGCGGAGCGCGTCCTCGCCGCGCTTCCGCTCACGGCGCAGGATCAATCGCGCAAGCCGGCGTCGCGATCGGCGAGCACGAAGGCGTTCGATTTGTACCTGCGCGGGATGCAGCTGCGCATGGAGACGAGCAGCTGGAGGCAGGCGCGCGCCTTCTTCGAGCAGTCGGTCGAGATCGACGATTCGTTTGCGCCGGCGTGGGCGGAACGCGGCCGGCTGGACCGGGTGCTGGGGAAGTACGAAGATCCCGGCCGGTTGCAGCGGGCGGAAATCGCGCTGACGCATGCGCTGGAGCTCGATCCCGACAACGCGGCGGCACACTACTACTACGCACAGCTGGAGATCGATCTTGGCAGGGTCGACGCGGCGCTGGCGCGTCTGCTGCGACGGGTCCGCGAGCGGCGCGTCGAACCACAGATTCACGCTGCCCTCGTGCATGCCTGTCGGTACGGCGGCCTGCTCGACGCCTCGGTGGCCGCGCACCAGCAGGCGCACCGGCTCGATCCCCAGGTCACGACGAGCGTCCTTCACACCTACTACATGCAGGGTGCATTCGAGCTCGCGCTGCAGGCGGCGCATCGGAGCAGCGACCCGGTGGAGTCGCGCGTGCTGGCCGCGCTCGGGCGCGATCGGGAGGCCATCGAGGCGGCGCGTCGCGAAGAGGATCGGTTTTCGTCGGTGCCGCTGCTGCGCAGCTTTTCGTCCGCGTTGCGCGCCGCGCTCGAGGGTCGACATGAGGACGCGCTCGCAGCGCTGCAGCCCTTCGATGCGTTCGCCTTCAACGACGGAGAAGGCCTCTTTTACGTCGCCGAGATCTACGCGCGGCTGAACGTCCCTGATCGCGCGCGGGCCATGCTGGAACGTGCGGTTGCCGCCGGATTTCTCTGCGTGCCTGCTTACGAACAGGCCCCCGTGCTGGCGCGGATTCGCGCGCACGCGGACTGGAACGAGCTGATGGATCGAGTCCGCGCGCGGCAGCGGCCGATTGTCGAGACATTCACGCGCGCGGGTGGGCCGACGCTGCTCGGCGTCGCGCTCCCGCGGTGACTTGATCGGGTGCGGCGCGGACCTTTATGGTCCGCGAAAATGCGTCGCCCTGCTCCCGTGACGCGGACCTTAAAGGTCCGCGCCGCATCAGCGCACAACCGTATCAACCAGCAGTCAATTGGCGAAGCAGCCACAGCTTCGCGAACTTCCAGTCGCGCATGATCGTTTCAGGGGAGACCTGCAGCACTTCCGCAGTCTCCTGCACGCTGAGGCCACCGAAGTAGCGCAGCTCCACCACCTGACTCTTGCGCGCGTCGATGGCAGCGAGCGCCTCCAGGGCGTCGTGCAGCGCCACCAGATCCGGCGTCCGATCGGGGGCGCCGACGCGGTCGGCGTCGACGACTACCTGCAAGGCAGCTCCACCGCGCTTCTGCGATCCCTTCGATCGCGCAGCCTCGACGAGGACACGCCGCATCAGGCGGGCGGCCATCGCCAGAAAATGCGCGCGGTTCTGCCACTGCACGCGGCGAACGTCGACGAGCCGCAGAAAGACTTCGTTGACCAGCGCCGTCGGCTGCAAGGTGTGACCCTGCCGCTCGCGCGACATCATCCGTCGGGCGATCACGCGGAGCTCGTCGTGCACGAGCGGAATCAGCCGATCGAGCGCCGACTCGTCGCCGGCCCGCCACGCGAGCAGGAGCGCCGTCGCCGGAGACGGCTGGGTCATGACGGGACTGGGTTCTGGTGTTCGAGGAGCATCCGGAGGCCGTTGATCATAGGTAGCTGGGTGGATGGGGACGGGTAGTTGGGCGTTCTCACAATTCGCCGTTCTGCTTTAAGACTCCAGCGATTCAACTGCCAGGCAGCCCATCGATCGAGCACCCACCGGTTCGCAGCATCCAAACGGTTGTGCTGGCCGTATTACAGTCCGCGAACCTGCTCCACGTCTTCTACGAGGGCGGCAGCCCGACCCGCGAGGTGCATCTGGACGGCCGCGCGCTGCCGAAAGATCCCACGCCGACCTGGATGGGTTACTCCACCGCTCGCTGGGACGGAGACACGCTCGTCGTCGAGACCGCAGGTTACAACGACAAGACCTGGCTGGACTTCAACGGCCATCCGCACAGCGAGGCGCTCCACGTCACCGAGCGCTTCCGTCGCGTCGACTTCGGCCACATGCAGTTGGAGGTGACCTATGAGGACCCGAAGACCTACGTGAAGCCGTGGACAATCAAGCTGGACGTCGCCTACATGCCGGACACCGACATGCTGGAAAACGTCTGCCTCGAAAACGAGAAGGATCGTACGCGGCTGGTGGGAAGCGTGAGCGCCGATCGCAAGGCGGAGAAGAAAGTCGCACGCGAGGTGCTGCAAAAATACGTCGGCTCCTACGATTTCGGTCCTCTCGGCATCTGGCGCATTCTGGTCGATGGCGATCAGCTGAAAACGCAAATGGCCGATGGCGTCACGCCGCAGCCGCTGATGGCGCAGTCGGATACGAAATTCATGTTCCCGGCGATTGGCGGCACGCTGACGTTCGTCACCGACGCCACAGGCGCGACGACGACTATGATCCTGACGGTCGTCGAAGGCGACATGCCGGCGAAGAAGGTGCGCTGAACGGATCGATATAATCCACGGCGGCTTGCCTCTTGTTCCCGGTGCACGTCTAGGTCCGTACGAAGTCACCGCCCGCATCGGTGCCGGCGGGATGGGTGAAGTGTACAAGGCGACCGATACGCGTCTGCATCGCACGGTCGCCATCAAGACGCTCGACGAGCGGTTCAGCGATCGCTTTCAACGCGAGGCGTTGGCGATCGCGGCCCTGAATCATCCGCACGTCTGTCATCTCTACGACATGGGACCCGACTACCTGGTGATGGAATTCGTCGACGGAACGCCGCTGTGCGGTCCGTTGCCGCTCGACGCCGCGGTGTCGTACGCGCTGCAGATTTGCGATGCGCTCGACGCCGCGCATCGCCGGAACATCACGCATCGCGACCTGAAGCCGGCCAACATCCTCGTCACCGATTCAGGGATCAAGCTCCTCGATTTCGGCCTGGCGACCTTGCGTGGCGCCGATGCCGGCGCGTCTGGATCGGCGGACGTCGCGGCGACGTTTGCGCACACGCAACCAGGCGTCGCGGTCGGCACGGCGACCTACATGTCGCCGGAGCAGGCCCGAGGCGAGGACGTCGACCACCGTTCCGACATCTTCTCGTTCGGCATCGTGCTCCACGAAATGATCAGTGGCCGTCGTCCGTTTGCCGGCGCCTCGCCGGCCGACGTGATCTCGTCGATCCTGCGCGACGAGCCGCTCCCGCTCGACGCGCCGCCGGCGTTCCGGTCGATCGTCGCTCGTTGCCTGTGCAAATCACCCGCTGGGCGGTTCCAGACGATGCGCGAGGTTCGTGCGGCGCTCGAACAGTTCCAGCGCAAGCCTGCCGACGACGTGCCGTCGATCGCGGTGCTGCCGTTCGCCAACATGAGCGCGGACAAGGATCAGGAGTACTTCAGCGACGGCCTGGCCGAGGAAATCATCAACGCGCTGGCGAAGATGCCCGGCGTCAAGGTAATCGCTCGAACGTCGGCGTTTGCGTTCAAGGGACAGAACGTCGACGTACGGCGGATTGCGGAGACGTTGGGCGTGGCCAAGGTGCTCGAAGGCAGCGTGCGCCGGTCGGGCAATCGCATCCGTGTGACGGCCCAGCTCATCACGGCGGCGGACGGCAGGTCACCTGTGGTCCGAGCGTTACGATCGCGAGCTCGCCGACGTGTTCGAGGTGCAGGACGAGATCGCGGCGGCGATCGCCAAGGCCCTCGAAGTCAGGCTGTCGCCGAAGACGGGCGCCGCCGCGCGCCATACGCCATCGCTGCCGGCGTATGAAGCGCTCCTCAGGGCCCGCCATTTCCACTGGAAGGTCACCGCCGAGTCGATGGCGCAGGCCGGGAGCTTTTACGAGCAGGCGATCGCGCTCGATCCGCAGTTCGCGCTGGGTCATGCGCTCTACGCCGACTATCTGTTCGGCCGCACGACGATCGCGATGTCGGCGATGCGCGATGTGGTGGATCGGATCCGCGCGTCGGCGCACAGGGCGCTGGAGCTCGATCCGTCGCTGGTCGAGGCGCACGGTGCGCTCGGATATCTTGCGGCAACGTACGACTACGACTGGGCGGAAGCGAGCCGGCGCTTCACGCTCGCCATGGCCAGCGACTCGCCGTCACCGCTGGCGCGTATGGGGTTCGGGTGGGCGTACTTGCTGGGATCGGGGCAGGCGCGGCGAGCCGTCGAGCAAATCGAGCTCGCCGTGCAGGCCGATCCGCTTCACCTGACGTATCGCGCCGTGCTGGCGGCGGCGCTTGGCGGTTGTCGCCGTTATGCCGAGGCGCTCGAGCTGCTCGAGCAGAGCAGGCCGCTGGATCCCGACTTCGTCTGGACCAACGCCTACATCGCGGACATGTTGGTGGCGAGCGGCAAGTTCGACGAAGCGTTGCCGGTCGCGGAGCGGGCATTCGTGGCCGCGCCCTGGTATGCGCCGAGCGTTGGCGTCTACGCCGGGCTGCTGGCTCGCCGCGGCGACGTCGATCGCGGACGGGCGGTCCGCGGCCAGTTGCACGGTGAGCGCTACGGCGATCCGGTCGGCCTGGCCCTGTTCCATCTCTGCTGCGGCGAGATCGACCAGGCCGTGGACTGGTTCGCCAAGGCGATCGAGCAACGCTACTCGATGGTCGGCGCGTACCTGCACAGCGCGATTGCGGAACCGATCCGCGCGAGCGCGCGCTGGCCGGGTCTGGCGGCGCTCATGAACCTCCCGCCGTCCAGCGTCACCTGAGATTCATCCGCCGCGCCGCGGCGATGAAGCGTGGCTCGCCGGCCAGCGCGCTGAAGCGCGGGTCGACGTGCGTCGCCGCGAGATCGACGGCGCGAATGTCGACGCCGTGCTCGACCGCCGACAGCGCCGCGGACACGTCGCCCAGGCCGAGATGCGCCAACGCGAATTGCACCGGCGAGACATACTCGCGCGCGGACTGCTGTTCCAGCTCCAGCCACCTCGCGCGTGCTTCGTCGTGGCGGCCGGCATTGGCGAGCGCGTGCACAAGCGAGCCGCGCTCACGGTCGGCGATCACTTCGAAGTGACGCACCGCTTCGTCCTGCCGCCGATCGCACAAGGCGATGATGCCGAGCGCCTGGCGCGCGAAGAAGAAGGTCGAATCGAGATCGAGCGCGTTGCGCAGCCGGGTCACGGCTTCGTCGCGCCGACCCACCATGAAGAGCGCCCACCCGACGTTCACCTGGGCACGCAGCCAGAGCGGATCGAGGTCCAGTCCCCGCAGCCGCGCGACAAGGCTCTCCTGATGCCGGCCCTCGATTTCCAGCTGCAGCCCGTACCAGGAATGCGCGATCGGGTAGTTCGGGTTGACCGCGATGGCGCGCTGGAAGTGCGCCTCGGCGTCGCGCCAACGCCACTCATGAAACGCTTCGCAGGCCGCCAGCGCCGACAGGCCTTCGACCAGGTCCGGCTCGAGCTCGAGCGCGCGTGTCGCCGCGGCCCGCATCGCCGGTGACGCGACGTCGGGTGGCTGGAACCCGAGATACCCGAGCGGTCCGCACGATTCGGCCATTGCCGCGTGCGCCTGCGCAAATCCCGGTTCGATGGCGATCGCCTGGCGGTAGTAGTCGACCGACTTCAGCAGGCCCTCGCGCGTACGCTGCCGCGAGCAAAAGCGTCCTTTCAGGTACGCGTCGTGCGCCGCCGGGTTGATGTTCGCCACGCGCGCCAGCCGCGACGCCTCTTCGCGTGTCACCGTCGCGGCGACCGCGTCGGCCACCGCCCGCGCGATCTCCGCCTGGACGACGAAGACGTCGCGCAGATCGCGTTCCCAGTAGCCGCGCCACAAATGACAGTCCTCGGACCCGTGAATCAGCTGGACGCTGATGCGAACGCGGCCGCCCGATCGCAGTACGGTGCCCTCGATGAGAGCGTCGACGCCGAGCTCGCGTGCGATCGCAGGCATTGCCGTCTGACTGCCCTTGTATCGCACCGTCGACTGCCGCGAGATGACGCGCAGCGATTGGATGCCTGCCAACTGCGTGATCAGCAGGTCCGTCATCCCGTCGGAGAAGTACTCCTGCTCCGGATCGCTCGACAGGTTCGCCAACGGAAGGACGGCGAGCGACCGTACGTGTCGCGCCAGCGGGTGCACGATCTGCGCGGGCGCTGCGGAAGCACCGTTCGAGCCGGCCCGCGCCGGTAGGTCCGGCCTTGTCAGGCCCGGCGGGGTATCGATCGTCCCGGTGAAGCGGTAGCCGCGACGTCCGACGGTTTCGATGAAGCGCGGGTCCTCGGCTGAATCGCCGAGCGCGGTGCGCAGCTTGTTGGCCGCGTTGTTCAAGCCGCGATCGAAATCGACGTAGGTGTCCGCCGGCCACAGCTGTCGATAGAGCTCTTCGCGGGTGACGACGTCGCCGGACCGTTCGAGCAGCGCGTGCAGGAGCTGGAACGGCTTGTCCTGGATGTGCACGCGGCGGCCGTTCTTTCGCAGCTCGCCGGCCTTGACGTCGACCTCAAAGGCACCGAACCGAACCGGGCTCGAAGGCATGTCCGTGGGCTCCCGCGCAGCGGGGGAAGAAGCGTAGCACCCTCACTCACTTCGCGGGAGAGCGGAAATGGAGCGGCAATGGAGCCGCCGGTGATGGATTGCGAGCGTCGCCGTGGACAGAATCGGCCCCCTGCGGTTTCGCCCTTAGGAGGACCGACATGACAGCGCTCGTTCGCCGCGTCCGCCTCGCCATCCTGATGTGTGCCGCTCTCATCGTCGCTGCGCCGGCAGCATTCGCCGGTCCGTGCGGCGTCGAAAGCCTCAACGGCTCCTACGGCGTGAAGTTCGACGGTTTCTCACAGAACTTCGGTCGATTCGGTTCGGTGAGCCTCTGGACGTTCGACGGCAAAGGCGGACTGAAGGCTGCGGAGTCGTTCAACTCGGAGGTGACTGGTCCGGCCACCCGCACGATCACGGGATCGTACGAAATGGATTCGAGCTGCGTGTTCCGGCTTCTGTTCGCATCCGTGCTCGGCCATCCGCACGAGGTGGTCGGCGACTGCGTTCTCGTGGACAATGCCCGCGAGTTCTACTGCATCGACGTCGAAGATGGCTGGGTGGCGACCCTGGTTGCGAAGCGAATCCGCGGTGCGTCGAAGGAGTAGCGATCAGGCCCTGGCCGAGCCTTTCAGCGCGGCGCGATACTCGCTTACGGCGCGGGTCATCGGGCGCATGTCGATGAAGCGAACGAGCAGGTCGAGATCGATTCCAGGCAGCAACGTCGATGTCGTCGACGGCGTGTAGTGTGCGTCACGGAGGACGAAGATTTCGATGCGCTTCTTTCTCCAGACCCACACTTCTTTGACCTGCAACTGCCGGTACACCTCGAGCTTGTTGATGGCCCCGCGCGTCCACTCGACCTCGATCGCCAGATCCGAGCGCTGCGGCTCCGGATTGTCACCAATGACGTAGCACTCGTCTGGCTCGATCCCGCGATCGGACTCCTTGCTCTCGTGGGTCCAGGACCCGTATGGAGTGATGCCAATCCCCTTCTCCATGCAATATCCCTCGACGAGACGGCCAATCATCGATTTGATGAACTCGTGTGGCTGCGAAGGTGTCATCAGCTCGAGCACTCCCTCGAGATAGGTCAGGCGCGGGGCGGGTTCGTCGCCGCGGATCTCCAGGAGCCGCTGATAGTCCGCCCATGTCACGGGTCGCAGGACGATGATGTCATCGTCGGGGAGCGGGTGCTCGGCTGATGCGACGGCTGGAGCCGGCTGAGACATGGCAACAGTATAGGATTCTGCGTTGAAGTTGACGATGACGAGCGCCGTGATCAACGCTGTGCGATTCAGGAGACTCAATGACCCAGTCGAACCCCACGCCGAGGACGCTCCTCGATCTGTTGCGCTCGCATCCCCCAGGCCAGACCGCCCTCGTCGCGCCGGAGCAGAACATCAAAGTCAGTTACCGCGACCTGATCGGTCAGGTTGAAGCCGTTGCCGCCCAGCTCGCGTATCTCGGCGTTCGCCGTGGTGACCGCGTGGCGAGCGCGCTGCCCAACGGGCTGGCCAACGTCGTCTGCTTCCTGGCCGCGTCACAGGCGGGGACCGCCGCGCCGCTGAACCCCGCGTACAAAGAGGACGAGTTCCGGTTCTATCTCGAGGACACCAACGCGAAGGTGCTGCTGCTCCCGCCGGAAGGGATCGACGAGGCACGCCGCGCCGCCGGCGATCGTGTTCCGATCGTCACCGTCGAGACCGATGCGAACGGCAAGGTCTCCCTGGCCGGCGCGTCGCCGAACGGTGCCGTC
>Ga0081539_10000631_pt1 | contig 71279 bp, 66 predicted proteins | sample TabmetS4T2R2_FD_71023 | JGI IMG/M metagenome (GOLD analysis project Ga0081539, IMG submission 71023) | Tabebuia heterophylla rhizosphere microbial communities from the University of Puerto Rico - S4T2R2 | ecosystem: Host-associated > Plants > Roots > Rhizosphere ...
GCGTCGGTTGCGCCGCGAAATTGACCGCGATGCCGGACGTAGGCAATGTTATTGAATGTTCCGATATCCTCACTATGGGTGGGAGGTTCTATTGAACTCATAATTTATCCTTTCGGTGAGTTGAGGGTTAAAAGATCTTCAGTGTCAGAGAACGCACAGTTCTGGAATTTCCGGCTCCCACTGTTCAGAGCCGTCCTTCTACTCTGTAAGCGACAAATTGATTGACGAGCGGCCAGATGTTGCCCGGTTCAATCGTCTGCAAGTGCGTTTGACGGTAACATTTGCTCGCCTAGGCTGATGCGCAAGGCGTAGCCTGTCACGATACGGAGGCTCAGCAGGGTGAGCTTTTTCCGCTTCCAATCCCCGCCCCTCTGCCAGCAACACTCGCGCACGAGTTTCGTCAACTTGCGCGACGTGAAGATCGTCTTTGAGTCTCGCAAAGAGTATTTGCGCACGTCGAGATGAGTATGAGTGTCTACAAACCTTCCAAGCTTCCAGAAAGAAACGCCAGATTGTTTTCGACGCAAGCCTGATAACGAATGTGACCGGCTTGCCCGAAGTGATAGGCAGCGGCGGTATATTCAATCAAAGCGCGGTCGATGTAATCTTGTCGATTTTCCGGCCGTGCCTAAATTGCGCCAAACAATCGCGAAGTCATTTGTGGAAGCTGCCAACGAGGCAATAATTTTGAAGTTGGTCGAACAGCGGCGCAGCCTGAGTATGAATTCTCAACGCATCGAGGAACCGCTTGGCATCCTTTTCGATGATGGCGAACCTCAGCAACGCGCCTTGGCCGGTGGGAGGCGGGGCGAGAAAACCGCAGCGCCGGGAGATTAAACTTGCTGTTCAGGTAAAATCAACGGAATTTTTCGTAAGAGGTAGTCGTCTCTAAAGGACTTACGGGCACACGCAACAGTTCGCACCAAAAGCTGGATGAGAAGATGAAGAAAGAGCTTGAACGCTGGCAGCTTGAGCGGTTTAAGAAAACCTGTTCGAGTTTTCCCTAGGGAGAAATTATTGAAAGCGAACGACCAGACTTTTTGGTCGAGAATTCTGCCGGCAGGGTTGGACTTGAATTGACTCAGTTATATCGAAGCGGCTCACATACGGCACTGCCTATGAAGGCTACAGAGAGTCTGCGCCAACAGATCGTTGATCGAGCCCACGGGCTTTATAAAGAAACCGGTGGGCCACCGCTTTGGGTTACGGTTTTCTTTAGTCTTGTTAGCGAACTGCGAAAGTCTATGGTTACTGAATTGGCCAGTCGGGTCGCGGATTTAGTCACGGCAACCCACGCGGGCATGAACGCCCGAATTGAACTCGAAGCCGAGTCGGACGCATCTGATTTTCCTGATGAGATCGCTTCCATTCATATCCGACGATTGCCGATTTTGACCGAGGGTTTTTGGAATACTTGGGGCGTAGGATTTATTCCGACTTACGATCCTGATCAGCTACAAGAGATCCTAGATAGGAAAGAGAAAAGCCTCTCATCTTACCGTGACCGTTGTGACGCGACTTGGCTTGTAATCGTGGTGGGTGGCTTTGCTATTTCTTCGACCGTGAACTTCGCAGACAGTGTTTATAACCACTCGTATACATCAGCCTTTGATAGGGTGTTTGTTTTCAAAAATGCCGATGAAAAATCATTCGAATTGAAGGTGTAATCTCTGTGTTCGAACTCAATATGGAAGGACCACACTCTCACCGCGACGTTTCGCCAACCGTTTGATCTGCTTGCAATTACGAACACGACCTGGCAAAGAAAAAAGGCCGCCGGTGCCGATTCCAGCGACCTCCGTCCTATCTGGCTCCGCAGGTAGGACTCGAACCTACAACCCTTCGGTTAACAGCCGAATGCTCTGCCATTGAGCTACTGCGGAGTATTGGGTGGCGCAGTTCTTATACCAAATGACTTTCGCGAAAAGCAACCAGAGTCCAGACACAGTCTGAAACCCGCCCAAACTTGCGCTCCGCCCCAATCTGCGAGAATATTTTCAGCCCTGATCCCCTAACGAAAGGTCCCCAATGGAACGCCGCACAACTGCCTGGTATAGCCCTAACCTGAACATGGAAATGCCCCTCGTCGCCTACGGCCACGACGGGCCGCCGCTGCTCATGTTCCCAACCGCAGCCGCCGACTATCTCGAATACGAACGCTTCTATCTCGTCGACGCCATCAAGTCGTTCATCGAAGCCGGCAAACTGCGCGCGTACTCCATCAACAGCGTCAATCGTTACAGTCTCCTCAACGAGCAGATGCCGCCACATCTCAAGGCCGAGCTGCTCACGCGCTACGATCGTTACATTACTGACGAAGTGTTGCCCCTGATTCGCAAAGACTGCGGCGACGGCGAGAACCGTCCGCTAACTACGGGCGCGAGTCTCGGCGCGTTTCTTTCAGCCAACGCTTACTTCAAACACCCGGATATCTTTCGCGGCGTGATCGCCATGAGCGGCAGCTACGACGTGCGCTCCTATTTAAAAGGTCACTACGACGACAACGTCTATTTCAATAACCCGGTGGACTATCTTTCCAATCTCAACGACGATCACTACCTGCCATTGCTGCGCAAGGCCGACGCAATCATGATCATGACCGGGCAAGGAAACTACGAAGCGCCGGATCGCAGCCGCGCGCTCTCCGACATTCTCAACGCCAAAGGCATCCCCCACACGCTCGACATGTGGGGCGCCGACGTGGACCACGACTGGCCCTGGTGGCGCAAGATGCTGCCTTATGCTTTAGGAAAATTACTGTAGACGGTCAGCACAGCTTTTTAACCGCCGCCGGATCACAGTAGCTTTCTTCGGACTGACAGTAGGAAGAAACACCGGTGGGTAATAGTCGGAACGACCCAGGTAAAGCTGGACCTCCATTTCTTCGCGAAAACCACCATCAGCAGCGAAGAGACTAGCGGGATCCATTTTCCGAACACGCACTAGATAATTCTTATAACAGTTTGCTTTGAATTGGGCCGCGCCAAGGTACGAACGACGACCCGCATACACAACGATATAGCCACGCCATTTCGGGTCTTCTTTCTTCAGCTCCAAGATCTGAATTGCGAAGTTGTCCAACCTCGCTTGTGCGTCCTCATAACTGACGTTACCAAAGCTATCAAATGCGGCCTGATCGATTCTTTTCAGCTCCGCACCCTGTGCAACTGGAGCAGCGTATTTGTATTCGCTACAGCTATAACCCTTGTCCTTCGCAGTTGGGCCATATTTCATGCTCTGAACAAAATCCCCCATCACAGTGAAGGTGATGCCTTCTTCTGAATCGACATAGTAAACGTGCTGTGTGTGCGCAGCGCGAATCTGATTATAGTTTTTACCAGGCGTGAGCACTTCCGCCCACTTCCTTTCAGCTTTGGGGTTTATGTCGATACTTACAACGATATCTTTCGGAAGCTTCCATCCGCCCGGCAATCCTTCCTCGCATGGCTGACCAGAGGAAAAGTTAATGAAGACCCGCTCTTCGGGAAAATCATATATCCACATGTATGGCGACTTATCGTCGACCGGCGGTCCCAACAGTCGTTGTACATCGGCACGCGTGGAGCGAAGTGGCTCGATGCCGCGCCACGACTTCGCGGATGCTGAACTTAAACTCAGCAACACAACGCAAACACTAAGAAGGATGTGTTTTGGATTCATGGTTTCACGGTTGAGCAGTAGTCGTCGATACGTTTCCACCAAGGACGCGATCGGCTTCGGCGCGCAAAGCGTCGAACTCTTTCTTCAATACCTGATAACGTTCCACAGCGTCGCGACCGATCTTCTGATCTACGTTGGATGTCATGCTCGCCAGATACGTGACGTGCGCCTGAAGTCCTGGCTTACCGTAACGCACCGGCTCCGTTATCAACTTCGCGGCAAGCCCAAGCAACCGCGGATCGTTCGGCGTCTTATCGATAGCTTCACGCACGCGCGTCATGAGCTGATTGACACTGCTCACGAGATCGCGCATACGCATGTTGTGCTCAAACTGCTCCTGCAAGTCTGAAATCGTAACACCATCTGCCGCAATTCTCGGATCAATTAGTACGTTGAATGTTTGCGTCTGAGTCGCACCGCCGGTTTTAAGTCTCACTTGATACTGTCCCGGCGGCAGTGTAACACCTGCCTGGTTTCGCAGATCCCACGCAAACCGGTTGATGCCCGCTGTTTTCGTAACTTGCGGCGGCGGTATAGAGCGTCGTGCCGGCGCCGCATCAGGATCCGACTCGGGACCAGCACCACCGACGCCCGGCATGCCTGCACCCTGATTGCCACGACCGCCACGTGGCGGAGCTGTGTCGCTGTTGTACGAGTTGAGCACTGTGCCCTTCGTATCGAGAATGTCGATCACAACCGCATCAGACGGCGCAGACGGCAGATAGTACTCAATCACCGGTCCAAGGACAGTCGGGCTGACGCGCGTGCGATATCCATCACGTGGCTTGAAGAGTGTGACTTCGGAAGTCTTCATCTGTGACGTGAGCTGGTGCAGCGAGCTCAGGTTGTCGAGAATCCAGATCGCCCGTCCCTGCGTCGAGACAACGAGATCTTTGTGATGCACCTTGATATCGGTCACGGGCACGTTCGGCAGGTTCAACTGAAACGGTTGCCAATGCGCGCCGTTGTCGAAAGAGATAAAGAGGCCAAACTCCGTTCCGGCGTAAAGCAGTCCTTCACGATCCGGATCTTCACGCACAACGCGCGTGGGCCAATCAGCGGGAATGCCGTTGTTACCGCTAGTCAGCCTGGTCCAAGTGTTGCCGTAATCGTTCGTGCTATAGATGTAGGGCTGGAAGTCGCCGAGCAGGTAGCGATAAACGGCGTAGTAAGCAGAGCCTTTGCGATGTGGCGACGCTTCGATGAACTGCACACGCCCGCCGCTCAGCAGATCCTTCGGCGTCACGTTCGTCCATTTCTTGCCATTGTCGCGCGTGACGTAAAATGGTCCGTCATTCGATCCCGTCCAGATCACGCCCTTCTCGAGCGGTGATTCAGTGATCGCATACAGCGTGCTGTAAAACTCTTCGCCCGTAACATCGCGCGTGATCGGCTCGCCGCTCACGCCCTGGCAACACGCCGGACGCGCCGTCAGATCGGGCGAGATCTTTTCCCACGTTACGCCTTTGTCGCGCGTGCGATGCACATACTGCGATCCGTAATAAAGCACTTCCGGATCGTGTGGCGACGTCGCCATCGGCGACACGCGCTGCATGCGATAAATCAGATCGCTGGCGGGATTTCCATAAAGCGACTGCCCGCCGATCCAGTAGTTCTTCTCCTGGCCCGTCTTGAGATTCATCACGCCGTACTGTCCCTTGCACGAGCCGTAAACAACGTCAGGGTTCAACGGGTGCGGCATGATTGGACCAGTTTCACAACCCGGACCAGTGCGCCAGTCTGTAGTGGAAAACGGTTGCGCCTGGCTGGAGATGATGAGGGTCGAGTTGTCCTGCTGCGCGCCGTAGAGTTTGTAGGGAAACTGATTGTCGAGCCAGATGCCATAGATCTCCGCCGTTGGTTGGTTCATTTGCGACGACCACGTGCGACCGCCGTCAGTCGAAATATTCGCGCCGCCGTCGTTTGACTGGATCATGATCTGGCTGTCTTTGGGATTGATCCAGATGTCGTGATTGTCGCCGTGTGGCGTGCGCAAGGGCGTGAACGTCTTGCCCGCGTCAGTCGATTTGAAGAAGCCTTCGGCGCCGGCGTAGACGACGTCAGCGTTCGACGGATCGGCGCCGAGCGTCGTGTAGTAAAACGGTCGTTGAATGAGTGCGCCGGTGGAATTGATCAGCGCCCACGTTTGGCCCGCGTTTTCAGAGCGATAGAAACCGCCGCCAGGTTTGGCTTCGATGAGTGCGTAGATGCGATTAGGATTCGCGTTCGTGACGGCGAGATTGGCTTTGCCGATCAACTCATTCGGCAGGCCGTTCGTGATCTTGGTGAAATGCTCGCCGCCGTCAGAGCTCTTGTAAAAACCACCTTCGCGCGCGCCGCTGATGATCGTCCACGGCTTTCGTTCGAGATGCGACATCCACGCATAAACAACATTCGGATTGCCGGGTTGCAGCTCGAGATCCATCGCGCCAACACCGTCAGAGATAAACAACACTTTGCGCCACGTCTGCCCGCCGTCAGTGGTTTTGAAAACGCCGCGCTCGTCGTTTGATTTGAAGACGTCGCCGTTAGCTGCGACCCAGGCGATATCAGGGTTGGTCGGATGAATGCGGACCGCGCCGATCTGTCCGGCGTTGTAGAGACCGATGAACTTCCACGTCTGTCCGCCGTCGGTGGATTTGTACACACCGCGGCCAGTGGAGACGTTGCTGCGCACGCCGTCGGAGCCCGTGCCGAGATAAATGATGTTTGGATCGCTATCGGCGACTGCAACCGAGCCGGTTGAGCCGAGTGGGACTTTGCCGTCAGTGATTGGTGTCCAGTTCGCGCCGCTGTCAGTCGTCTTGAATAACCCGCCGCTCGCGACGCCCATGTAGAACGTCTTCGGTTGCGAGGGAACGCCGGTCACGGTCGTCACGCGTCCGCCACGTGCTGGACCAACCAGACGGTAGCGCAACCCGTTGAAGAATGACGGGTCGACGTTCGATTGAGCGCGAACGGGAACGGCGAGCGTGCAGAGCGCCACAATCAAGAGCAGGCTGGAGCGAAGCATCAGTTTTCTCCTAAACGCAGATTGACGCAGATTACACCGAATTAGTCTAATCTGTGTACTCTGTGGATGAAATCCTAAAACACATTCAAACCGCGCACCGGTTGCCGAGCGAGCGTGATCAGAACTTTTTGCTGATCGACGACTCAGATCAGCGATTTGTGCTGAAAATTTCCAATCGTTTGGAATCGCGCGCGCTTCTCGAAGCACAGAATGCGGTCATGGATTATTTGGCGGACCGCGTTTCGTTTTGCCAGCGGGTGATCGGCGAGATCGCTGAGTTCGAAGGGCATTTTGTACGTGTAGTGACTTATCTTCCCGGTATTCCCCTCGCGGAAATCAAGCCACACACGCCCGGACTGTTGCACGACCTTGGTCAAAAGCTCGGGCAACTCTCGCGCGCGCTTGCAGACTTCGATCATCCAGCAGCTCATCGCGACTTTCACTGGGACCTCGCAAATGGAAACCGGATTGTGAATGAGTACGCGCCGCTGATAGAAGACGCTGAGCTGCGTGAGTTGGTTTTGAAGTGCAGGTTCGAACCGGAAAGTGAGCTGCGGCGCAGCGTGATTCACGGTGATGCAAACGATTACAACGTGCTCGTCGATCCTGAAAGCATGACAGTCTCGGGGCTGATCGATTTCGGCGACATGATCTACAGCTACACGGTTGGTGACCTCGCAATCGCGCTTGCGTACGTTGTGTTAGGTGACGGTGATCCGCGTGACGTGATCGCTGGGTACCGGAGCGAGTTTGTGTTGCTTGATGAGGAGCGCGAGGCTTTGTGGCCGCTCGTGCGATTGAGATTGGCGATGAGTGTTTGTATGGCGGCACATCAGATCAGGAGACAACCGGAGAACGACTACTTGCTGATCAGTCAGAAGGCGATTGAAAAAACTTTGCCACGGATCTTCACGGATGAATACACGGATTGATGATTTGATGCGGGCGCGGCGCAGGGTGCTCGGAGGGAATCTCAGCGTTGCGTATGAGAAGCCGTTACACATCGTGCGCGGGTATAAGCAATATCTGTATGACGATGAGGGGCGGCGGTATCTCGATGCGTATAACAACGTCGCGCATGTTGGGCATTGTCATCCGAAGGTTGTGGCGGCAGGGCAGCGACAGATGGAGTTGCTGAACACGAACACGCGCTACCTGAGTGAGTTGATCCTCGAATATGCGGAAAAGCTAAAGGCAACGCTTCCTGAGTCGTTGAGTGTTTGTTATTTCGTTAACTCAGGTAGCGAAGCGAACGAGCTTGCGATTCGACTCGCACGCGCACACACGAAAGCGCGTGACATGATCGTGCTCGAACACGCGTATCACGGAAATACGACAACGCTCATCGATATCAGTCCTTATAAACATGACGGGCGCGGTGGTGAAGGTGCGCCTTCGTGGGTGCATACAGCACGACTCCCAACGTCAGCAGACGATGCGCAAGACGTGAGCGATATCGTGCAAAATCTCGAAACGCCATTGTGTGGGTTCATCGCAGAAACAATGCCAAGCGTCGCCGGACAGATTATTTTGCCGGATGGTTATTTAAATAAGGTCTATGAAGCAGTGCGTGGCGCCGGAGGTGTTTGCATCGCGGATGAAGTGCAAACCGGATTTGGACGTATCGGCACACACTTCTATGCATTTGAGAAGTACGGCGTTGTGCCGGACATCGTCGTACTCGGAAAACCGATCGGCAATGGACATCCGATCGGCGCAGTGATCACGACACGGGCTATCGCCGACTCGTTTAATAACGGAATGGAATTCTTCAGCACGTTCGGCGGCAACAACGTCTCGTGCGCGATCGGATTGAAGGTGCTGGAAGTCGTTCACGAAGAAAACCTCCAAGCCCACGCGCTACGTGTGGGAGACCACATGCTCGCACGCCTCCACGCACTCAATCCGCATCACGAAGTGATCCGCGAAATCCGCGGCTCCGGGTTTTTCCTCGGCGTCGAGCTCACACACGACGCAAAAAGCGTCGTCAATCAAATGCGTGAGCGCGGCATCCTGATGGGCACGGAAGGACCACTCAACAACGTGATCAAGATCAGACCACCAATGCCGTTCTCAATCGAAGACGCGGATCAACTTGTCGAGACGCTTGCTGAGGTTCTTATTCGCGGTTGAGAATGAAGGAAAGCGAGTGGCCCTTCGTCGTCCAGCCACCATTCGAGTAAGCAATCGGCAAGTCTACGGCAGTCGTCGTCTCATCTTTCCACACCGCACTCGACACCTGTTCGCAGTGCAGCAGGTAATGCTCAATGCCAGTGAAGACGCTGCGCCAGTAGCCGCCGTAGATCGTCTTGTAGACCACGCCGCCGACTTCCACATAAACTCTGTTGCCACTCAGAATCCGGTAGTTGATGCGCCCGAGCAGATCGAGAAGCCGGCACTGTTCGCGCTTCGACGGGTCGCCGTCAGGCTCGTGACCGTCTCGCCATGCTTCGGGTTCATAATGAGGCATTATGCGCGGCACATTAAGCTGCTAAAAGGTTAAAGTCAAGAAAAATGGCGGCTGCATCAATCAAGACGGGCAAAAACATCCTGGGTTTTGCATTTGCTTTGGCATTTCTTGGAGGAAGTGTGCTCGCAATGCTTTTCACGGGGTGCAATCGACAAGGCGGGGCGGAAGGAATGACGGTCAAACCAATCAGTTCAGGACCTATCGTTTATGTGGCGCTCGGCGATTCGACGGGCGCGGGTATGGGGGCGCGCGAGGGCGGGTATGTGAAGCGAATCTTCAATCGCCTCGCCGAGCGGCGACCGCAATCGACGTTGCAGAACCTTTCGGTGAGTGGTGCGACGACTGAAGATCTCGTGCGCGGGCAGCTTGCGCGCGGTGTCGCGTTCAATCCGGATCTCGTGACGGTCGGGATCGGGATCAACGACATCGGACACGGGTTGACGCTCGAACAGTTTTCAAAAAACTACGAAGAGATTCTCAGCACGTTGCAAGAGAAGACTCACGCGCAGATTGTCGTGACGAATATTCCCGACGTGTCGAGTGCGCCGCGCATTCCGAGTGTGATGCGGAGTGAGTACCAGCGACAGATCGATCAGTTTTGCCGGCGGCTGGTGGAGATTGCGGAGCGGCATGGCGTGACGGTGTTTGATATTTACACGATCACAAAGGAGGAGCTGCCTTCGCATCCGGAGTATTTTTCGGCTGATGGGTTTCATCCGTCGGATGCGGGGTATGAGCTGTGGGCGACGCAGATGTGGCCCACCGTGGCGCGCGCGATTGGCGAGCCTGAATAGAGAGGTAGTTGTAGACAGGATTTACAAGATTGATTCAGGATTTACATGTTAATCCTGTCTTAATCTTGTAAATCCTGTAAACGATTGCCTGTCGCAGGATCGAACCAATGAATCTTTTCAGTCGCGAGTTTTAACCAAACTTTCGTCTCAACCTCTGCCCGGAACTCTGCCGGCGCACGCGCGATCATTCGATTATCGCCAACTGTGAGGAAGACAAACGTCTCATTCCCCATCAATTCGGTGACGTAAACACGCGCCTCGAGCGCGCCATCCTGCGGTGTAGTCAACACTTGAATATGTTCAGGCCGAATCCCCATCGTCCCGCGCTCACTGGGGATGAAGTTCATGCTCGGGCTGCCGACAAACTCAGCCACAAAACGATTCGCCGGCGCGTTGTAGATATTCAACGGCGTGTCGAACTGTTGCAGGCGTCCTTTCTTCATCACTGCGACACGTGAGGCGAGTGTCATGGCTTCTGCTTGATCGTGTGTGACGTAGATCGTCGTCGTTCCGAGCTGGTGTTGAAGACGTTTCAACTCACCACGCATCTGCACGCGCAGACGCGCGTCGAGGTTCGAAAGCGGCTCGTCCATCAGGTAAGCACGCGGCTCACGCACGATCGCGCGCGCGAGTGCCACACGCTGCCGCTCACCGCCGGATAACTGCCGCGGCTTTCGTTCGAGCAACGATTCGATTTCCAGCATCTCCGCCACACGTTGCACACGCGTCGCGCGTTCTGCTTTGTCCAGTTTTCTGACGCGCAATGGATAGCCGATGTTCTCGGCGATCGTCATGTGCGGGTAGAGCGCGTAACTCTGAAACACCATTGCGAGGTCGCGATGCTGTGTCGGAACATCGTTGATACGTTCGCCGTCGATGAAGATATCGCCTGACGTGACACTCTCCAGTCCGGCAAGCATGCGCAATGTCGTTGTCTTGCCGCAGCCCGATGGCCCAAGCAGCACGATGAGCTCACCATCGCGCACTTCGAGCGACAGATCATCGACGACGTGCGCGCCGCCGAACGTCTTCGTCACATTGCGAAACTCGATACCCATTAACCCTTCACTGCTCCCATCGACAATCCGCGCACGAGATACTTCTGCAACGCGAGCGCGAACACGAGGATCGGAACGATCGCCACCGACGCCGCGGCACTCATCACGCCCCACTTGATCTCATACTGCGTCACGCGTCCGGCGATTCCGACCGGCAACGTCATCGCCGCGTCTGTTTGCGTCAACACGAGTGCAAACAGAAACTCGTTCCACGAAACGATCAAACAAAAGACAGCCGTCGCAGCCAACCCCGGCGTCACGAGCGGTAACACGACGCGCACGAGCGCACCGAGACGCGAGTCGCCGTCGACGAGCGCGGCCTCTTCGAGATCGCGCGGCAAGTCGGCAAAGAAACCGCGCATCATCCAGACGACGAACGGAAGATTGAACGCCGTGTAGACGATGATGAGGGCCGCGCGCGTGTTGAGCAATTGTACGTCGCGCATCATCAGAAACAGCGGCACGGCGGTGACGATTGCGGGAAACATTCGCGTCGAAAGGATCCACAGAGATAGTCGCCGGTTAAGCTTGAATGGGAGCTCGAACCGCGCGAGCGCGTAAGCCGCGAGCGTGCCAATGACGAGCGCTAAGGCCGTAGACGTGACGGCGACGATCGCGCTCGTCAGTAAATACTGGCCAAACGCGCGCGTGATGAACGCGTCGTAGTAGTGTTCGAGCGTGGGTGTGAAAGCAAACCAGAGCGGCGGGTTCGCAAAGTGCTCGCCTTCCGTTTTGAACGAGATCGTGAGCATCCAGTAAACCGGCGCGAGTGCAAACAGCAGCGCTGCAACCAGTGCCAAATAACGGACGATAGGAGTGAGCACCTCCTTGGAGTGCGGCGGCCTGGCGCCGCTTTGGTATTCTTTTTGGGATGAAGTCTTCATGCTTGGCCAAAGCGGCGCCAGGCCGCCGCACTCCAAGGAGGTGCCTAATTTGGATCAGCCTTAATTAGTCGTATGTACAGTGCGCTAATCACGTTCGTCAGCGCGAGCAGCACAAACGACATCGCCGCCGCGTAACCAAAATCAAAAAACCGAAACGCCGCGCGATAGATGTAAAGACTGATTGTCTCAGTCGCAAAGCCCGGCCCGCCTTCCGTCAGAATGAAAATCTGATCAAACACGCGGAGCAGATCCATCGTGCGCAACAGCAACACGATCAGGATGGACGGCTTCAGCAGCGGCAACGTAACGTGCCAGAAAGTTTGCCACCGGCTGGACCCATCAATCAGCGCCGCTTCGTAAGGCTCCTGCGGAATCGCCTGTAGTCCTGCCAGCAGCACGAGAAACACGAACGGAGTCCATTGCCAGACGTCGACTGCGATCACCGACAGCATTGCGAGCTTCGGCGACGCGGTCCACGTCAAACTCTCTGTGTCAATACCAAGCTGTTTCAGTGTTCCGTTAATCGCGCCGAAGTTCGGATTGAGCATCAGCCGCCAGACAACACCGACCACGACAGTCGGCAACATCATCGGTACGAGCAGACTTGCGCGAAAGAACCCGCGTCCACGAATCTGGTTATTCAGCAACAGCGCCAGACCGAGCCCGATTAGAAACTCAAGCGTCAATGCCGCGGCAGCGTAGACAAACGTGTGGCCCATCGCTGTCCAGAAGAAGTTGTCAGAGAAGAGACGCGCGAAGTTGCCGAGTCCCCACGTGGTGCCTGCGGCGGTCTCCTGTTGCAGGCTGATCATGACGGAATAGATGAGCGGGTAGATTGAAAGCGAGAGAAGCACCGCGAGCGCTGGCGCAAGAAAGAGTGCGGGCAGCAGCAGCTCGCGCTTATTTTGCGCGTTGAAGAATCTTCTCGATCTCGGCATTCGCCTGGTTCATCGCGTCTGTCGCAGACAGCTCGCCGCTGTTCGCTTTCGAAAGAAAGATGCCAAACGCGTTTTCGATTTCGTTCCAGTAAGGCGTGCGCGGTCGCGGCCGCGAGCTTTCGAGCGAACGTAACTGCGCCGGGTACGCCGGATTCTTAGTGACAAGCTCAGCATCGTTGAAAAGCGAGCGGCGCGTCGGTGGATTGCCGCGTAGGGCTGACAATTTCATCTGTTCGGCACTCGTGGCCCAGAGCAAGAAGTCCATCGCTGCTTCGGCGTTCTTCGAATAGCGCGGGATCGCGATCAGCCAGTTACCAATTTCAGCCTGGCCTGATTTCTTCGCACCGGGCAACGTCGTGAACTCCATCTTTCCGATGACCTTCGACCGCGCCGGATCACTGAATGGACTGATCCACACGGGCCAGTTAATCGACATCGCCGCCGTGCCTTGCAACAGGTGTGCACCGACTTCATCCGCATTGAAACTCGCGTAACCCGGCGGCGAGTATTTGCCGAGCTCGAGCATGAACTCGAGCGCCGCGATTCCTTCGGGACTATTGACCGCAGGCTTTCCGTTAGCGTCAAACATCTCACCACCGAAGGCCCAGAAGATGGGCATGAAGTCAGCGACGGCGGCGTTGCCCTGCGCGGCGCGCATCACGTAGCCGTAAACCTTCGAACTCGTTTCTTTCTCCTGGATTGTTTTGGCTGCCGTGCGCACGTCGTCCCACGTCGCCGGCGGCTTCAACGAATACTTCTCAAAAAGATCTTTGCGATAAAAAAATAATTGCGAGTTGCCGACGTAAGGAAGCGCGTAGAGCGCGCCCGTTTGGAAAGGGTGTCGGCAGACGTTCAGCGACGCCTCGACAAAGTCGGCATCCGGCCCCGATTGCCCGCGTTTTTGCAGCAAAGGCGTCAGCTCGGTCAGCACGTTTTCATTCGCATACCGTGGGAACCACGGGTCGTCGAGCATGATCAGGTCGTAGGCGCCCGTGCGAGATTTGAGATCTATTAATTCTTTCTCAAAAAGATTTGTATAAGGAAACTGTGCGATCTCGATGTGCGTGCCGGTCTGCGCTTCGTAATCGCGGGCGGCGGCTTTGAGCGCCTCGCCTTCGGCTCCGGAGACGACGGCGAGTGTCAATTGTTTTCGATTGGGTTGGGTAGTGCAGCTAACGGCCAGCAGTAAGAGCAGCGTCAAGAGTATGGTTCGCATATTGTCGGCACAGATTACCACTGATGGGCCGGATCAGAACTGATAATATGCGTGTATGCGACAAATCGTAACGACTGCAAACGGCGACATTGACGTGCTCAAGGTCCAGGAGAAGCCCGATCCAACACCCGGCGACGATGAGGTCGTGATTCGCGTGCGCGCGGCGGGTTTGAACTTCGCGGACATTCTCGCGCGACAGGGTTTGTATCCGGATGGACCGCCGAAGCCGTGTGTGATGGGTTATGAAGTCAGCGGCGTCGTCGATTCGGTCGGCAAGGATGTGAACATCTCGTTCGTAGGCAAGTCTGTGGTGGCGATGACGCGTTTTGGCGGACAGTCGGAGATGATTGCGGTGAAGGCGACGCAGATGTTTGAGAAGCCTGAGAAGTTGACGTTTGAGCAGGCGGCGGCGATTCCCGTGAATTACCTGACGGCTTATGCGTTACTGGTCGTCATGGGTTCATTGCACGAAGGCGAGTCGATCTTGATCCACAATGCTGGTGGTGGTGTCGGGCTCGCGGCACTCGATATCGCGCAGAAGATCGGCGCAGTGACTTACGGCACGGCGAGTCCGGGCAAGCACAAGTTTCTGACCGATCGCGGGCTGGACCACCCGATCGACTATCGCAAACAGGACTGGCAGCCGCAGTTGATGCAACTCACGAATGGTCGTGGTGTTGATCTGATCATCGATCCGATTGGCGGCTCGCATTTCAAGAAGAGTTATAACGCGCTGCGGCACACGGGACGTCTAGGGATGTTTGGCGTTTCGTCGGGATCGGCGAATGGACTGTCAGGCAAGTTGAAGATGTTGCAGGCGGCGATTCAAATGCCGCGGTTTCATCCGCTCGGATTGTTTAATAAGAACCGCGGTGTGTTTGGGTTGAATCTCGGTCACATGTGGCACGAGCCCGAGAAGGTGGCGTTGTGGATGCGCGACATCCTGCGCGGCGTCGATGAAGAGTGGATCCGGCCGCACGTGGACCAGGCTTTCTCGTTTGCTGAGGTGGGCAAGGCACACCGGCGGCTCGAAGAGCGAAAGAACATCGGTAAGGTGATGTTGCTACCTTAGTCCTCAGACCGGCGCTTCGCGAGAAAGAACGAGAGCACAGTCGAGTAGATCAGTCCGAAGAGCAGTGCGCCGAGAAACAGGCCGAGAAAGGCTCCAAGGATGATACGTGAAAGCGGTGCGTTCGCGGCGCCGGGTTCACTCGCCAGCCACTTGGTGCCGACGATCGCGAGCACGGCGACGAAGAAGAGTGACGCAGTGAGTCCGTAAACGAAAGAGATTCCGACGCCGGTCTTCAGGCCTTCTTTGAAGTCGACTCGATCGCCCTTCGCGTGCTCGAGAGCTTTCAGTCCGAGATAGATCCCCGCAAATTGGAGGACGTTGAAGAAGACTGGACCACCGAGTGTGTGAACAGTTGATTGGGGGTTAGTGATGAGCGAGCGCGTGATCAGCACCCACGCTATCACACCGAGCGTGATCAGCAGTCCGTATTTGAGTGGTATTTTCATAAGGTTTATTAGCCGCGGATTAACGCGGATTTACGCTGATCTGCGTTTATCCGCGTAAATCCGCGGCCTTATTCCCATGCAGGTTTGTCGTTCCAGTACGGTGCCCAGGCGAGTGTTAGCACCTTGACGGCGATGTTTGCTTTGGTCGGTTTGAGACTGACCGTTTCGAGTTGTTCCGTCTGTGGATCGAGCGAGCGCTCGAGTGCTCTTGTCTCGGCTTGAAAATCCGCTTCGAGATCCGCGAGCTTCTGCGAGATCGCTTCGACATTTTCCTGCGCGCGCTCGACGTCCTGCCCTTCCTTCATCGAACGCCCGACACCACGCGCCGCAGTCGTCGCTCTTCCAAGCGTCGACATACTCGTTCGCTTTCGACCTAAGAACGACGACAACAAAGTCGCGCCAAACGAGATCGCCGTCTGCATCTTCTGTCCCTTCGCCTGTTCCGTCTCTCGCTCGACCGCCTGCTCCGCACGACGCTTACGGTCCTCCAACACTTCAACCTTCGGCGCATACTTGCGTCGCAACTTCTCCACCGCCTCGTCGCGTTGCTCGCGCGCAATCTGCTGCAAGCGAACACGAAAGTCGCGCTCACTCTCGCCCGGATTCGAAACGATATCCAACGTCGGACTCGAAAGTAATTCGAGTCGCTGGTTGCGATAGATCCAGCTCGCGAGATCTTTGCGCCAGCTCGCGTAGCTCTTTGCTTTGGTCGCCTCAGCCGGTACCTCAGCGAACTGCGCGCCCGCTTCCGGTTCCGATTCGAGATCTTCGATAGGCAGATCGATCGCAGTGGCCTGGCTCCAATCGAGGCCGGCTGGTCCATCTGCAAACGCAGCCAGCAGATTCAACTGCTGCGTCATCTCGACTGTCTTCGAATTGCTGTAACGAACCTCCGCGGTTCCGAGCAGCATTGGGTGATAAGTCAACGTCGCACCGGCACCACTGGACGAGCGAACGGGTATGTAATATTGAGTAATGTCCGGCGGCAGGATTGCTCGCTCGGCTTTTCGTGGCGTCGGCGCACTCGCGACCGGCGCCGGCGCAGCCGCAGTTGCCGCAGGCGATGGTGCGGTACTCGCCTTCAATGGATCCATCAGCAACTTGATCTGCGCGCGTGTCAGTGGTCCACGCAAGTACGACAACGCCCAGCGCGTTTCGAAAACCTCCGGCTCGTCGTCATGCACGTTGTTCAGCAGGAAGATGCGCTTGTCGAGACCGGCGAGCAGTTGCTCCATCCCCTGCTTATCAAACTTCTGACCTGTTCCCGCTGCAATGCCTTCGAGTCCCTCTAACACACGTGCCTTGTCGCGCTCGGTTTGCAAGCGACCGATGAACCACGTGCCCGTGTTTGCTAATCCTTTGTAATCGAGATCGACCGGGTTCTGCGTCGCGAGCACCACACCTAACCCGAACGCACGACCCTGCTTCAACAACGTCAGCAGCGGCCGCTTCGACGGCGGATTCGAGACTGGCGGGAAGTAACCAAAGATCTCATCCATGTAGAGAATCGCGCGCAGGCTCGTCGTGCCCGATTGCGTTCGCATCCAGCCGAGCACCTGGTTCAGCAACAACGACACGAAGAACATGCGCTCCGCGTCCGAAAGGTGCGCGATCGAGAAGATCGAGTGACGCGGCTTGCCCGATTCGGTGTGCAGAAACTTCGCAATGTCGAGCGACTCACCTTCCATCCAGCTCGCAAACGACGGCGACGCGAGCAGGTGATTCAACGACATTGCGAGCTCGAACCGATCGTTGGCAGGGAAGTACGAATCGAGCTCCATCACACCGACTTTCGTGATCGGCGGTGTCTGCACTTTTTGAATGAGACCCGCGATGTCGAGATCTCGTCCTGCGGACCACTCGTGATTCAAAATATTCGAGAGAAGAATGTGCTCACGACTGCGAACCGGATCGGCGTCGATGCCGATCAACGCCAGCAGGCTCGTGACGGTTGTGTTAATGCGTTCCGACAGTGCTTCGTTGTCTTGCCTGATCGTTTCCGGTGGAGCGACAAACGATTTGAGGATCGAGACAGGCAAGCCGGCGTTGCTGCCGGGCGTGTAGATGCGGAAGTCAGCGGCGTCCTTCAGTCGCTTAATGCGCTCGCCGTCTTCGCCCCACTTCGCGAGTCCGTCTTTCCAGAGCTGCGCTTGTTGTGCTGCATCGACACCTTCTTCGACCCACGGCGCGAAATCTTCCGGCGCGAGGTTCGGAAACGTCAGTAGCAAGTTACACAAGTCACCCTTCGGATCGATGATGATCGCGGGTATGTTATCGATCGCGGCTTCTTCGAGAAGATTGATGCAGAGACCGGTCTTGCCACTGCCGGTCATGCCGACGCAGACGGCATGCGTGACGAGGTCTTTCGAATCGTAGAGCAGCAGATCGTCGCTAGCTTTCGACTTGCCGAGATAGAAGACGCCCAGTTTCTCAAATGATGATTCCATTGATTATCCTGTCCCCCACTTTGTTCGCGTATACGCGATCCGAAATCCGTTGCGCTCGGAGTTTCGCTGCGAGCCACTGCCCGGCAACGTCACCATCATTGCGACGGTGCAACCTTGCGTCGCAGCATATCGCAAACGATCTTCGAGCAGCGCGTTCTGAGCGCCTTGTCGACGTGCGCTCGGCACCGTGCTCGCGCCCGCCAGCAACGCAACATCGCCCGCAATCGTCAACGCTCCGGTCGCGATTGGCTTTCCACCCAGCTCCGCGAGCACCAAAGGTCCTTTCGAGTGTGCGACGACCTGGCTCAGCTCTTTGAAGAAATCAGCGTACTCCGGAAACTCACTCCAGCCTTCGAAATTTGTTTGCGCCCAGAGATCTGTTTCATCCTTCTGCACGACCCGCACCTTGATCTGCTCGTTACGCGACGCGCTCAGTCGCAAATCAGGATCGATCGGGCGGTATAAGACATTCGAGAACTCCACTGGCCGATAACCGCGCTGCCGGATTATTTCAAAAGCAGATGGATCTGCAAGCGGACAAACTTCGTGAAAGATTTCGGCGTTTCGGGATCTGAAAAACCGTTCGATCTTATCCATGTGATCGTCAGTCACCGGCTCGAAGACACCGAGTCCGAACGTTTGCGTCACAGGCGAGCCGACTCTGTCGAACATCGCAAACGTGCCGCCGACTTCGATCCACGTCGCGCCGCGATCTGGAAACGCGCTCGCGCGTGCTTCGACAAAGTTCACATTGCCCTGCGCCTCCGCGCTTTCCAAACGCCGCGCGAGATCGAGATTAGCGAATGGATATCCGTCAGTCATATCCGCGTAATTCCTGTTTTCATTCTGTGTTATCCGTGTTAACTGCTTTTCCCCCAATCCAAACAGTCTTCATATTCACGAACTCACGGATTCCAAACTCCGCGAGCTCACGCCCATACCCGGAATTTTTCACACCACCAAACGGTAACCGCGGATCTGATGCGACCATGCCGTTGATGAAGACCGATCCTGCTTCGAGCTCTTCGATGAACTGTGATTGTTCCTTCGCGTCGTTGGTCCAGGCACTCGATCCCAAGCCAAACTGCGTCGCATTCGCGATTTGGATCGCTTCGTCAGTATTCGACACACGGAAAAGCATCGCGACTGGTCCGAAGATCTCTTCGCACGAGACAGGCGCATTGATATCAACATCGACCAGCACCGTTGGCTCGTAGTAATTGCCGGGACGATCGATCTTCTTGCCGCCGGTCAGCACACGCGCGCCACTCGCCACTGCTTTTTTAACTTGCTCGTCGAGATCGTTCACGATCTGCGGCGTGGCGAGTGGACCGATCTCTGTCGATTCTTCCATCGGATCACCAATTTTCAACGCGCGCATCTCTTCGACAAATCGTCGTTCAAACTCATTGTAGATCTCAGCCGCGACGATGAAGCGTTTTGCGGCGATGCACGATTGACCGTTGTTGATCGTGCGTGCCTTGACAGCAGTGGTTACTGCTTCGTCGAGATTTGCTGACGGCATGACGATGAACGGATCGCTGCCACCGAGCTCGAGCACTGTCTTCTTTATTTGCTTGCCCGTTATTGACGCGACGCTACGACCGGCAGGCTCGCTGCCTGTCAGCGTCGCGGCAACGACGCGTCGATCGTTCAGTATTCCTTCAACCGCATCGGATCCAACGAGCAATGTTTGAAACGCGCCTCGCGGAAATCCCGCGCGTGCGAAGATGTCTTCGATCGCGAGTGCACACTGCGGTACGTTCGAAGCGTGTTTGAGCAATCCCACATCGCCGGCCATTAGAGCAGGCGCTGCGAAGCGGAAGACCTGCCAGAACGGAAAGTTCCACGGCATTACTGCGAGCACCGGGCCGAGCGGTTGAAAGTGCACATAACTCTTTCGCGCGTTCGTCTCGACGACGAAGTCAGCGAGATGATGCTGCGCGTTCTCGGCGTAGTACCGACAGACCCACGCGCACTTCTCAGCCTCGGAGATCGCAGCTTTGATCGGCTTACCCATCTCCTCCGTCATCATCTTCCCGAGTGATTGTTTATCCGCTTCGAGAATTTCAGCGGCGCGCTGCATTCGCGATGCGCGCTCGGCCATGGGCGTGTGTCGATAAGTGCGAAACGTGTCTGCCGCGAGTTGGAGTTTCTCTTCGATCTGCGCTGCGGTGAGCGCCTCAAAACTTTTCAGAGTTTCACCCGTGCTTGGATTGATTGATGCAATTGCCATGATGCCCGAATTATATTCGCGCGCCGCATGACTCCCTAACGACGTTTTGTGCTTTTTGTGCCTTTTGCGGCTAAACTTCTTCTGATGCCTGAGAAACCACAGCTTGACCGCTTCGGTGTCGCCGCCGCATTACAGGAGATCGCCCAGTTGATGGATCTCAAAGGAGGCCAGTTTCGCTTCAAAGCCAAGGCCTACAACGCCGGCGCGCGCGCCATTCAAGGCGTGGCCGATCTCGATCGACTCGTCAAAGAGGATCGGCTCACGACACTGCCACGCATCGGCGACGCACTCGCATCGCAGATCAAGCAACTCTATCTGACCGGCGAGTCTTCAGTTTTGAATGGCCTGCGACAAGAGTTTCCAAAAGGCGTGATTGAGCTCTCATCGGTGCCGGGACTGAGTGTCGAGAAGATCAAACAACTCGACGAGGCAGGCATTAGCTCCATCGCGCAACTGAAAGCCGCTGCCGAAAACGGGCGTCTCGAACAACTGAAAGGCTTTGGACCAAAGACCGCGCAACGTCTCGTCACACAGCTTGCGACTCCGGTGCAGAAGCCCAAGCGCCGTTTGCATCTGCATCACGCGTGGAGCACGGCTGATCAGTGTGTCGAGTATCTGAACGCAATCGATGATGTAGTTAATGTCAGTGTCGCGGGATCATTGCGTCGCTGGGAAGAAACGATCGGTGTGATCGATATCGTGGCAAGCGCGAAAGATCCGGCTGCGGTTATCGAGCAGTTTCAGAAGTTCCCACTCGTGCTGTCGAGCCAACTCGATGGTGAGAATGCTTGTGTGGCGCACTTTGCCGATGGCGCGCAGGTCTGGCTCACGGTCGTGCCGCCCCAGGAGTTTGGCATTACGTTGTTTGTGAAGACCGGCTCACAGGCACATATCGAAAAGATCAAAGACTACGCGGAGAAGAAGAAGGTCAACTTTGCACGTCTGCCACGCACTGAAGAACAGCTCTACAAACGCTTAGGCATGGCTTACATCGACCCGGAGCTGCGTGAAGACGCGGGCGAGATCGAAGCGGCACTCGCGAAAAAGCTGCCTGACGATCTCGTGACCGACGCAGACATCAAAGGCATGGTCCATTGTCACACGACTTACTCCGACGGCATTCACACGCTCGAAGCAATGGTGCGCGGCGCCGAAGAGATGGGCATGAAGTACATCACCATCACCGATCATTCGCCGACTGCGATTTATGCCAACGGCTTGAAGATCGATCGGCTGAAGCGACAGTGGGACGAGATTGAGGAAGTGCAGGAGAAGGTGTCGATCAAGATCCTGCGCGGCACGGAGTCAGACATCGTTGCGAGCGGCAAGCTCGATTATCCGGACGATGTGCTCGAGAAGATGGATGTGATTGTCGCGAGCATTCACGCGCGCTACAAGATGGATTCGGAGAAGATGACGGAGCGCATCACGACCGCCATGCGCGAGCCGGTGTTTAAGATTTGGGGACATGGACTTGGGCGATTGCTGCAACGTCGACCGCCGTTTGAATGTGACGTCGAGCGCATTCTCGATGTGATCGCGGAGTCGCGGGCGGCGATTGAGATCAATGGCGATCCTTATCGGCTCGATCTCGAGCCGCGCTGGTTGCGTGAGGCGCGGAAGCGAAAGATCAAGTTTGTAGTCTCGACTGATGCGCACTCAGTCAAAGCAATGAACAACATCAAGTACGGTGTTGCGATGGCGCGGCGCGGTTGGATCACGCGCAAGGAAGTCCTCAACACCCTCAACACCGCGGCGTTCGCGAAGGCCGTCAAGCCTCTTCACTAAAGACGAGCACGTATCCGTTCAGATCCCTGACTTCGAATTCCCAGTTACCGTACGGTTGCTTGCGCAGCGGTTGCACGATCTCAGCCTCATCGCGCACTGATTCGAACAGATCCTTTACGCCTTCGATGCGAAAGTATGCGTCCCAAACGCCGCCGTCGCGTGAGTTGTAGATGTTTGGCTTCTCGTAGTCCGCCACGCGCTGCAGCATGATCTCGATATTGTCCCGGCGCATGATCCCGAATACGTAAGGCTCGTGCGCGGGAAAGGGGTCACCGATGAAGCCGAGTTGTTCTTCGTACCAGCGAATCGTCGCCCCGATGTCGGCGACAGCGAACACCGGTGCGACGGAATAAAATTCAGCCATCTTTCGAATCTCCTGTTCGAATTGATTCCACGCACGGGTGGCCACGGAGGGCCACCCCTACAGTTGTAGTCAACCACGCTACTTCCTTGGAGGCCGCCCGCTGAGCATCAACATGTGGCTCACCGGGCGCGTCCGACAGAGTGACGCGAATGACTACAACTGTAGGGGTGGCCCTCTGTGGCCACCCGTGCGTGGAATTCACGTCGTGGAATTCATCTCCGCCGTTTCCTTTGCACGTCGCAGGTCGGCGGAAGGTTGGGATTCCTGGTTTCGTAATCTTTGATCTCCTGCTCGAATTTGACCTTCGCTTTCTCACGCTCGTCATCGCCAAACAACTGCGCGTTCCCAGGCTCCTGATTTACACGTGCGCGCAACTTTCGCGCGGCATCCAAGATCTTCGGACGCAAATCGCGATCGAGATCAATGATGTAAATCGCCGTCGTCTCACGCGATGGCACGATCGTGCGAAACGGAATCCCCGCCCGCTCCAACTCGTTACTCAACGCCACCAAATTCCGCCAACGCATGCGCGGCCGTAACGTGTACAGATCAACCGCCCCACCAACCTTCGGGTGAAAATAGATCACATACTTCTGCTCCGCATCGCGTCCCATGCGCGACAACACATACCGCAGCGTCGCTTCATCGCCTCTGACGCGCATCAACACCGAATGCTCCGCCCCATCACTCCAAGCTCCGAGCGCGCGAAACGCCGTGATCCGTGTCCGCACAACACACCCAAGATTCACAGCCTTGTTAACAAGCTTCGCCTCCTCCGCGGAATTCATTCCCGCGATCGCCTGCTCGAGTTTCAAATCAGTCTTCGTGTTCGGACTGACAAAGCCGTAGTTGAAAGCCTTCTGCTGGGCCGAAACCAGCGTGGTCCAACCAAGCAACAGAACAACTAAAAATGATCGTGACGCAGAGAACCGATGTGTCATAGAATGAGCCAACCTTAATCCTCATCAAGGAGACAAATCAATGCGACGAAGAACCCTCACCGAGCTCGCCAACAATCCTGATCTGATCTCAGGCATTTACAATTACTGCGATCGTTGGTGTGAACGGTGTCCTTTAACCTCACGTTGTCTGGTCTATGCGACCGAACAGGAAGACGACGATTCACTCGAGAGCCGCGATCTTCGCAACGAGCAATTCTGGCGAAAGCTCAGTGCGATCTTCCAGGAAACGCGCGAAATGATTGTCGATTGGGCCCATAACGCCGGAGTCGACTTCAACGCGTTTGCCGACGAAGACGAGGCTCGACATAAACGAAAACGCCAGCTTGTCGACAATCATCCGTTGACGAAAGCCGGTAAGAAATATGCGAACACTGCGACTGACTGGTTTCGCGAGTTTGATCAGATGGTTGAGATCAGCGATCTGGAAGATGCACGCGAAGTGATTCAGTGGTATCAGTATCAAATCGCTGTGAAGACGATGCGGGCGCTTTCGGGACGCAAGGAAGAGCTCGAAGATCCGGAAATCACGGATTTTCCGAAGGATTCTGATGGATCTGCGAAGGTGGCGCTGATTGGAATTGATCGTTCGATTGCGGCCTGGCGGATGATGCAGATGTCTCTGCCGGATCGAGTCGAATCGATCGTGCCGTTGATCTTGCAGCTCGAGCGCTTGCGGCAGCGACTGGAGAAAAGTTTTCCACAGGCGCGAGATTTTGTAAGGCCTGGGTTTGACGAACAATCCGTAAAATCCGCGGCTAATTAACCGCGGATTACACGGAAGGAAGAAGGATGCACGGATGGATAGCTGTCTGTTTTGTCGAATTGTGTCTGGCGAGCTGCCGGCAACGATTGTTTACGAAGACGATAACTCAGTCGCCTTTCTCGATCATCGTCCGCTGTTCCACGGTCACACGTTGTTAGTTCCGCGCGAACACGTTGAAACACTCGGCGAGTTACCGTCAAAGATCGTCGCACCTTATTTCGAGGCGGCACAATTGTTATCGCGCGTAGTTGAATCAGCGATGGAAGCTGAAGGAACTTTTGTCGCGATGAACAATCGTGTCAGTCAGAGTGTTCCTCACTTGCACGTTCACGTTGTGCCTCGTCGTAAAAAAGACGGACTGAAAGGTTTTTTCTGGCCGCGCACAAAATATAAAAACGATGAAGAGATGGAAGAAGTGAAAAAGAAGATCACGACTGCTTTGAAGAAAACACGAGCGCAAAAATAAATCAGAAAATAAAACACTCAAAAATTTGATCTAAAAAGAGCGCAGGAGTATAAAGCACGTGTCGCGAGGGTTACGGCCTTCGAGACCGAGAAAGGGACGGCGATTAGGTGGTGACACCTGAGAGAGAGATGAGACAGGCGGCTGTTGATTCTATTGACGCCCTAATCGGAACCGAAAGGTTCAGCTAGAGAAGGTTGCGAGACTTTCTCGAGCCATTCGAATAAAAACGAATGGCACCCGGAGGCAAGGACCCGCCGAAGGGAGCAAAAGCGGCTCGACGCAAGTTGAGCTTCGTTGCCGGAGCGTAACCGGCGGTGGAGGAAAAGCCACCACAACAAAAACCTAAAGGCACCGCGTTCTTCGGAACGCGAGGATTGTGAAAATGATTCGTGTGCTGACCGGCGATCACTGACCGCCAGTTGATCATCGGGATACAAATTGGTGACTAGAGCGTGTACATGCTCCTGTTGCCATCCTATCGAGAGCTTCGGTTCTCTTTAGGAAAACGGATTGCGCTGCTTTCAGCTTGCTGGGAGCAGCGCTTTTCGTTTTTAAATCCGTATTAATAATCCGTGTTCATCCGTGGCTCAACTTTTCTTTTTCTGATAGATTACCCGCCTCCAAAAAACAGAAAAAGTATCTCCCCGGTATTGGTCCAATGATTAGGAGGATTTGACCCAGATGACTGAAGCACGAATGCAAGAAACTCCCGATCCGACACCCGGCGCTTTTTGTTGGGTTGAGCTCGGTACATCCGATAACGAAGCAGCCAAAACTTTTTACACGCAACTTTTCGGTTGGGAAGCTGAAGATCACCCCATGGGCCCAGACATGGTCTACACCATACTCAAACTCGACGGCAAAGACGTCGGCGGCTTATACAAGTTAATGCCCGACATGGTGGCCCAGGGCGTTCCGCCACACTGGATGAGTTATGTCGCAACCGCGAATGCAGACGAAACCACAGAAAAAGCAAAAGCCGCGGGCGCGACCATCATGAACGGCCCGTTCGACGTCAATAACCTTGGACGAATGTCCGTAATCAAAGATCCGACTGGAGCGGTTTTTTCAATCTGGCAGGCAAAAGAAAACAAAGGTTCCACAGCCTGGGCCGTACCCAACGCTCCTGTCTGGAACGAGCTCGGCACGAGCGATACGCAAAAGGCCGGCGAGTTTTATTCCAACGTGTTTGGCTGGACCAAACAACAGTTTCCCGGCCCGATGGAATACACGGTCTTTAATAACACCGATAAAGGCATCGGCGGTATGTACCAGATCACACCCGAGATGGGACCAATCCCGCCGCACTGGATGGTCTACTTTGCCGTCGAGGATTGCGACGCCGCAGTTCAAAAAGCCGGCGAGCTGGGTGCAAACGTCATGAAGCCGGCCGAGGATATCCCCGGTGTCGGACGTTTCGCGATTCTGACTGATCCGCAGGGCGCCGCGTTTGCTTTACTGAAACCGCAGCCCGCTCAGTGAAATTTTTCTGCGCGGTCTCTGCGTCCTCTGCGTCTCTGCGGTTCAATTGGTTTGCAGATACAGTTCACCGCAGAGGCACAGAGCACGCAGAGACAGCCGCAGAGAAGCAACCGCAAGGAAGCACAAATAGCGCAAGGATTTCCTATCCAACTCGTGCTGTTTGTGCTTTTTTGTGATCAGAACAAATTAAATGAAAGCGCGTCTTGTTTGGTTAGTGCTGTGCGGAATCTGGGGTTCGACCTGGCTGTTTATCAAGCTGGGTCTCAAAGATCTGCCTCCACTCACTTTTGCCGGGATCAGGTTTGTCATTGCTTGCGCGATTCTCTTTGCAGTAATCCGCATTCGTGGCATTGAACTGCCGCGCGCACGCGCAGACTGGGCCTTGCTGGCAGTCACCGGAATCCTATCGTTCGGATTCAATTACGGTCTGATTTTCTGGGGCGAACAATACATCTCATCTGGACTCGCCGCGTTGATACAAGCAACGATTCCCGCGTTTGGACTAGTGTTCGCACACTTCCACTTGCCCGGAGAGCGTTTGAGTTGGGCCAGGATTGGTGGCGTTGTTCTTGGTGTGTGCGGCGTGGCGGTCGTGTTTTCAAACCAGCTCGCCATAGCGGGGCGCCAGGCGTTAGCGGGTTGTGTGGCGGTGATCCTGAGCTCGATCTTCGTTGCGTATTCGAATGTTCTGGTGAAAGCGCACGGAAAAAACCTGAATCCCGCGATAATGGCTGCGGGCCAGATGTTATTTGGTTTGATACTGCTGCTCGGCGTCGGCCTTCCACTCGAAGGCAGTCCGATTCGCTTTCACTGGACAGCGATGGCGGTAGTCGCGTTGTTGTACCTGTCTGTCGTTGGCTCTGTGATAGCGTTTCTGCTTTACTACTGGCTCGTGCTAAACATGGACGTCACGAAATCGATGCTAATCGCTCTCGTAACACCCGTCGTCGCCGTAATCCTCGGCATGTTCGTCCTGGACGAAGAGTTCGGCTGGCGCACACTCGCCGGCGGCTCCATGATCATGCTCGGCATCGCGTTGATCGTTGTGCGAACAAAGCGGTATCAATCGGTCCAATCCGCGGTTAAAACTTAAACTCACGGATTTGCGCGGCGAGGTAAGCCTCGATCGCGAACTCCACCTGTGGTGCTTCATCCGGTGAGTAGTATTCGGGGAGACGCCGTAGTTGAACTATCTGCGGCGCGAGCAACCAGAAGCCGCCAAACTCCGCACCAAACTGATTGTGGACCGCCAGCTCCAGCGCGGTACCATGTACGACCCGCAGGTACTTTGCCGAAGTCGGATCGATATCGACCGTACAATCACTCAGCGCGAAGCCAAGAAACTCAACCTCGCTTTGATTAATTTCACGCCGCATATTTCCGGATGAGCCCGCGTACGACACCTTGAATCTGAATCCTTTCCTCAGTCTTGATAAAAAGCGGTTTGTACTGCGGGTTGGCGGGCTCGAGACGAATAAACTCGGGCTCGCGATAAAACTTCTTCACGGTCGCATAGTTCCCATCGATCAATGCGACCACCACCTGACCGTTCTCAGCAGTTCTTTGTGACTGGACGATGATGATGTCACCGTCCTGGATGTTTTCATCGATCATCGACTCCCCACGCACGCGCAACGCATACGTGCGCCCATGGCCCTGCAAACCCTTCGGCACGGAAATCGTATCGTCAGTCAGGATTGCTTCGATGGGCTGACCGGCGGCAACGGTTCCGAGTAAGGGGACTTCGTTGTCGTCATCCCCGCTAGCACCTTCCTTTTGCTGCACGATCTGAATCCCCCTGCTGACATTCGGAATGCGTTTGATCAAACCCTCGCGCTCCAGAGCCGTGAGCACGGCATGCACGCTCGCGGATGACCTCATCTGAAACTGCTTCCCAATCTCAGCAATCGTGGGGGCTTCATGATTCGATTCGATGTAGCGCCGGATGAATTCAAAAATTCTTCTTTGTTTGGCCGTTACTGGCATAACCACCTTCTCCCTTGTACTGCCCAGAATAAATTTTCGTTGACAACCGAAAATCTGGCGAACATTCTCGAACATCATGAGCGCGACGTCAAGTAGTTTTTTTAGGGCCGGGGTTGGGAATGCGGGGGAGACCATTACCGCCCCGGTCCTAACGTCGCGCTGTGACTCTAGCCCGGTGATCAGCTGGCCCCTCATCATCCGGATTTTGAACAGCTTCTGGATTGGGCGGCTGAACACCACCACCGGGCTAAAGCCACAGCGTGACTGAGAGCTACTTGATTACTTTGGCGAGCTTTTTCAGATCGTCGATGAAGAGTCGCAGCTCGAGATGCCGCGTTTCGTCGTCGGGAGCGCGAAGGATTGAGGAAGGATGGACGGTCGCCATGACGTAGGGTGCAAGGGTTGAGGGAATAAATTCACCGCGTTGTTTGGTGACGCGAAATTGTGGTCCGAGCAGGGCCTGGGCGGCCGTGGCACCAAGCGCGACGATCACGTCGGGCTTGATGACGGCGATCTCTGCCTCGAGCCAGGGACGGCAGGAAGCGATCTCGATCGAGTTCGGCTTCTTGTGGATGCGGCGTTTGCCGCGTGGTTCCCATTTGAAGTGTTTGACAACATTGGTGACGTAAGTCTGTTTACGATCGATGCCGGCGGTTTCGAGTGCGTCGTCGAGCAGACGGCCCGCTGGGCCAACGAAAGGTCTGCCTGAGAGGTCTTCTTCGTTGCCGGGCTGCTCACCAATGAACATGACTTTGACGCGTCGTGCCCCCTCGCCAAAGACGGTCTGCGTGCCTGTTTTCCAGAGGTCGCAGGCCTGGCAGCCGGCGGCGGCATTTTTCAGCGACGCGAGCGTAGGTCGCGCTGGAATCATGTCTTCCGCGGCGCTTTTGAAAGGTTTTTTGGGCATATAGGTCTTATAGGTCCTATAGGACTTATCAAGGTTTTTATCATGAAAGCAGCATTCTCAAAAGCAGAGCTCGAAGCAGAGATTGCCAGTCGTTTTGGCGATGCCTTCCGAATCCACGAGAAGGCCGCTGTCGAAACGCTCTCCAGTGGCGTCGCCGAGATCGACGCGTTAACCGGCGGCCTGCCACGTGGCGCGATCACTGAGATCTTCGGACCGGCATCGTCTGGACGAACCAGCCTGATGTATTCGCTGCTTACTTATGCGACGGGGCATGAAGAGACGTGCGCCCTCGTGGACACGAACGACGTGTTTGCCCCCACCGCCGCAATTGCCGCAGGCATGAATTTCGATCGTTTGCTGTGGGTGCGTTGTGGCGGCAATCTCGAGCACGCGTTCAAGGCTGCGGACCTGTTGTTACACGCGGGTGGTTTTGGTCTGGTGATGCTCGACTTAGGCGACGTGCCGGGGAAAGAGGCGCGTCAGATCATCTCGTCATGGTGGTATCGCTTCCGGCGCACCGTGGAAGACAGACCCACGGTCCTGACGGTGATTTCGGAAGAGGCGTGTACGCGCTCGTGCGCGGCCCTCGCCCTTGAGCTGAACGGAGCAGCCGAGTGGTCACGCGTGAGCGTCAAGCGAGGGATTGGCAATCTCCTGCGTCATAACGCCATCCGCGTAAATCGACAGCGTCCTGTTACTCGGAGGGTTAGCGAGGGTCGGTACAGCGCTATGGCTTTATCCGTGTAATCCGCGGTCGATTTTCGGTAAATTTTCGCTAATGTTCATCTACTATGTTTGCCTGTATTTACGTTTCGAAGCTGCCGGCCGCCCTCTCTTTAACCGACTTTGCCTACGGCTTCTCACCAGTCGTAGAGGAAGTCAGGGCCGGGACCGCAGTCATTGATGTCGATGGCTGTGAGCTGCTGTTTGGCTCTGCCTACCAGCTCGCCAATGAAATAGCGCAACGAGCGCGGAAGTCACAGACCGAGGGAGGATTAGAGACTACGGCCAGCGTCGCCGTCGCTGCAAATCCTGATGCAGCCATTCACGCCGCGACTCACCTGAAGGGAATCACCTTCGTTTCACCAGGCGACGAACTGACGTGTCTTGGAGACTTTCCTGTAGAACGACTTGATTACTCACTTGCCGGCGTTGAGAAAAAAGTTGCCACGGAGATCCTCGAGACGCTGATACTCTGGGGCGTTCGTACCTTTGCTGATTTTGCCGCACTGCCAGTCGCCGGTGTTTCCGAGCGTCTCGGGCAAACGGGAATCAAACTTCAACAACTCGCTGCCGGCAAAACCGAGCGACACCTGCACATCAAACAACCCGACCCCGTATTTTCAAACTCGCTCGAGCTTGAGCACGCCATCAGCGAGCTCGAGCCGCTCTCGTTTGTCTTCGGGCGACTGCTGCACCAGCTCTGCGCCGCTTTGAACGCGCATGCGCTCGCGACGAACGAGCTGCGCGTGACGTTGCAACTGGAAAATCAGACAACACACGAGCGCAAGCTGTCTCTGCCTCACCCGATGCGCGATCACAAAGTGTTTCTGAAATTGCTTTTGCTCGACGCGGAGATGCACCCGCCGCAGGCGGCCGTGACGGCGGTTTCGATTACGTGTGAGCCGGTGAAGCCGCGCGTGTTGCAGAGTGGTTTGTTTGTGCCGCTCGCGCCTGCGCCAGACAAACTCGAGTTGACACTCGCCCGTCTCGCAAAACTCGTGGGCGAGGAAAACATCGGTTCGCCGGCACTGCTCGACACGCATCGTCCGGACGCGTTCAGCATGAAACGCTTCACCTTGCAAACTGAGCCTGATCGCAGGCGCCGTCGAAAAAAGCAACTGGGGATTCGGGCACGGCAATGTCTCGGCTTTCGCAGGTTTCGTCCGCCATTGCGAGCGATCGTCGAGGCACACCAGGGTTGTCCCACGCAGATCAGCGCCTGGAGCAAGCAGCGGAGTGTCTATGGCAGAGTTGTCGACCTGGCTGGACCATGGCGCACGACGGGTGACTGGTGGCGCGACGATGGCTGGGCGCGTGATGAATGGGACGTGATGCTCGAGCGCGTCGGCCAGCAGACGCTCTATCGCGTTTATCGCGAGATCAAAACCGAGAACTGGTTTGTAGAAGGAAATTACGATTAGCCACAAAAGGCACAAAAAGCACAAAACAGAAGCCAGTTAATTGAGCGCCTATCTCTCAATAATTATTTTGTGCTTTTTGTGCCTTTTGTGGCTAAAAAATTTTTGAGGCATGTCTTACGTTGAATTACACGCGCGGTCGGCGTTCAGCTTTCTCGAAGGCGCGTCCGTGCCTGAGGAATTGATCGCGGCGGGCCTCAAGTTGGAAATGCCCGCGATGGCGCTGCTCGATCGCGACGGCGTTTATGGCTCACCGCGATTTCACCTCTGCGCAAAAAAGAACGGCATGAAGGCGCACATCGGCGCCGAGATAACCGTTCAAAAACCTGACAATCAAGGCCTCTGCTCGGTCCCTGTCCTCGTGCGTACGCGCACTGGTTACCAGAACCTCTGCCGTCTCGTAACACTCATGAAATTGCGTGTGCCGAAACACGCAAAGCCCGGCGAATGCATAGTCACTGCTGACGAGCTGGCGGCGCACGCGAAGGGCCTGATCTGTTTGACCGGTAGCTTTGATGGACCAATCGCCACCGCCCTTCAGCCTGGAGATCCGGACAACACCGCGAAAGCACAGCACACAACCGAGTGGCTACTCGAAATCTTCGGCAAGAAAAACGTATACGCAGAGTTACAGCGACATCTCGATCGCGAAGAAGAAGCTCGCAACCATCTCGTGATCGAGCTCGCGCGTCGCAATCGTCTGCCATTGCTTGCGACTAACGGCGTGTGCCACGCGACACTCGCACAAAGAGAAGTCGCCGACGTCTTCACCTGCATTCGCAATCACGTGCGACTGGAAACTGCCGGGCGCCTTCTCGCGCAAAACTCGGAGCGATATCTCAAGTCAGCCAAGGTGATGGAGAAGCTGTTTGCTGATTTACCGGAAGCGATTGCAAACACCTCCGAGCTCTCTTCACGACTGGAGTTCACGCTCGAAGAGCTCGGTTACGAATTTCCAAAGTATCCCGTGCCGCGTGGCGAAACCATGGCGTCGTTTCTGCGCAAGCGCACGGAAGAAGGCGCGCGCCTGCGTTACACGGGCACCCACGGCATGCCCACTTACGAGCGCGCACGTCTTCAGCTCGAGCGCGAGTTGACGTTGATCGAAAAGCTTGGGCTCGAAGGTTATTTCCTGATCGTTTGGGACATCGTCAGGTTTTGTAATCGCGAGGGCATCCTGGTCCAGGGACGCGGCTCAGCGGCAAACAGCGCTGTCTGTTACTCACTCGGAATCACTGCTGTCGATCCCGTCGGCATGGATTTATTATTTGAGCGGTTTCTTTCCGAAGAACGAGGCGAATGGCCCGACATCGATCTCGATCTGCCGAGTGGAGAGCAACGCGAGAAGGCCATTCAATACGTTTACGAGCGGTACGGAAAACTCGGCGCGGCGATGACTGCGAACGTCATCACGTATCGCGGGCGCTCGGCCGTACGCGAAGTCGGGAAGGTGCTCGATTTCGACGATGAAACCCTTGCGCGTCTCGCGGCATTCGTAAACAGGTGGGAATGGGAAGATCCAAACGATACCGATGAGCGACAGTTTCGCGCCGCCGGTTTGGATCTGCGCCAGCCGCGTATCAGAAAGTTCTTCCAGCTTTATCAACAGGTACAGGATCTGCCGCGTCACCTCGGCCAGCATTCAGGCGGCATGGTGATTTGCCAGGGACAACTCGATGCGATCGTGCCGCTCGAGCCTGCCGCGATGCCCGGACGTGTGGTGGTCCAGTGGGACAAGGAAGACTGCGCGGATCTCGGATTGATCAAGGTCGACCTGCTCGGGCTCGGGATGATGTCGGTGCTGGAAGATTCGATCGAGTTGATCCGCGACTCGTATGGTGAAGAAGTCGATCTCGCGCACCTGCCACAAAACGACCCGGCGGTTTACGAAGCGCTGCAACAGGCGGACACGATCGGAATGTTTCAGGTCGAAAGCCGCGCACAGATGTCGTGCCTGCCGAGGCTGCGGCCTGAGAAGTTCTACGACATTGTGGTCCAGGTGGCGCTCATTCGACCGGGCCCAATCGTGGGGAATATGGTCCATCCTTATCTCAAACGCCGGCAGGGTAGGGAACCCGTGACTTATGCACACGCGCTGTTGGAGCCGATCTTGAAACGCACGCTGGGAGTGCCGTTATTTCAGGAGCAGCTACTGCGCATGGCCATGATCTGCGCCGGCTTTTCCGGCGGCGAGGCTGAAGAGCTGCGACGCGCGTTTGGTTTCAAACGCTCGGAAGCACGCATGAAGTTAATCGAAGGGAAGCTGCGCGAGGGCTTGAGTAGAAACGGGATCACGGGAAAGAAGCAGGACGAGATCGTTTTGTCGATCAGCTCGTTTGCGCTTTACGGTTTTCCGGAGTCGCATGCGGCCAGCTTCGCACTCATTGCTTATGCGAGTGCGTATCTGAAATGCAATTACCTCGCGGCGTTCACGGCCGCGATTCTCAACAACCAGCCGATGGGGTTTTATCAACCGTTCACGCTCATCAAGGATGCGCAACGGCATGGGCTCAAAGTCTTGCCGATCGATATTACGTGTTCTAACTGGCTATGCACGATCGAGAAGCAGGCTGACTCGACGCTCGCAGTGCGGCTCGGTTTGAGATACGTGAAAGGTTTGAGCCAGCAGTCAGGCGAGGCAATCGTGCGTGAGCGAGCCGGGGGTGAGTTTGTGGGTATCGACGATTTGCACAATCGCGTGCCTGAGCTGCGCAAGGATGAGTTACGAAAACTCGCCGCGGTTGGCGCGTTGAACTTTATTCAGTCGGCTACTCGTCGCGATGCGCTGTGGCAGGTTGAACGTGTAATGCGCCGGGGAGGCGAGCTGTACGAAGGCTTGCTCGAGAGCGACGGCAATTCACCGTTGGAGCAGATGACGTTGACGGAGCGTGTGGGCGCGGATTTCCGCGGCACCGGATTGACGATAGGGAAACACCCCGTTGCTTATCATCGCGTTGAGTTGAAGAAGCTGAAGGCGCTGAGAGCGATCGATATTCGGAAGTTGCGTGATGGGACGTTCGTGCGCGTGGCCGGCTGGGTTATCGTGAGGCAGCGACCGGGTACGGCGAAGGGTTTCATGTTTCTGAGTCTCGAAGACGAGACGGGTGTCAGCAACATCATCGTCACGCCGCAGCTCTTTGAAAAGTACCGGCTCGAGCTGGTGAACCACCCGTTCCTATTGATCGAGGGCAAGATGCAAAACCAGGACAACGTGATCTCGGTGAAAGCGAGCCACGTGCAGCCGCTAAAATTCGCCGTCGCCGCCACACCCTCGCACGATTTTCATTAGCCACAAAAGGCACAAAAAGCACAAAAGAGTTGAACGAGTGAGGGCGCTCGATTTACTTCACGCGCTCTTAATCAAAAACTATTTTGTGCCTTTTTGTGGCTAAAACTAGGCGGGACGGGCGTGCTGGCGTGGCGGGGATTCGATCAGGCCCTGGATAACCTGCGCGACCTGCGAGAGGGGCTTTGGCTTTCTCAGAAACGCATCGGCGCCGCAACGTCTCGCCTCGTCTTCGATTTCAGCCGAGCCGTAAGCCGTCAAAACAACGATGCGCGTTTGCGGGTTCTGGGCCCTGATCAGCCTGATCATATCGAGGCCGTCATGATTGTTCGTCATCGTCAGGCGCAGGTCCTGAATCACGACCTTATAGCTCGTGGCGCCGAGAAGTTTCTCGACCTCTTCCATTTCAGAAGCAGTATCGACTTTAAAACCGTGCAACGAAAAATACTCGCTCATCGAGAAGCAGATCGACTCTTCGTCATCCACCACCAGCAGGCGCGGCATGGGCGTCTCTTGCAAAGATTTGTCGTCTCGACCGAGCCACATCTGTCTCAATTTGCCCGAGACTCTTTTGAGCGTTCCGAATCGACTCTGCTTCACGGGGCACACTTAGCCAAACAAACTACAACCGTTAAAATTTGCGAGGGTTATTACCTGGGGCACTCTGCGCTGCCGAGGTGCGCACATCAGACAGAAGCTCGTCTTCATCGTTACCACCTCCGCACCAGTTTAACGATGAGGTCAACGGGACAGTTCCAGTACCTGTTACCTGTCCAGTGACCGAACTCTAAATCGAGATCGCAGCCCGCACGTTAGGACGTTGTGTGGCTGCGCCATTTCTTCCTGAAATACTTTGCGAGGCTGGTTTGGTAATTATGTAGAGCAGGACTTCGCATACCTCGCGCGTGCCTGTGCCAATCGTGTTCCCCTTCTCATCCTGGATCGCATAGATTTGACCATTCGCGTCCAGGGGAAGAATCATTGGTTCAGCGTACATTAAAAAGTCTCCCTTAAAATACCCGGGCTGTAATTAATCATTCGCCCTTTGTAATAAACGAGCTAAATTCAACTGCAAGGGGACGACCTGGCACCCTCAACCGAGGGTGCCAACCCATCCTTTACATCATGACTTGAAGCGTTTTCTTACCGCTCCAGCCACACCAAGCAGACCCGTCCCCAGTAAGAACATGCTGGTTGGCTCGGGTACAGCACTGCCGGTTATTTGTCCCTGCACCGTGGTTATTCCGTTGTTTGACGCCGGAGGAACCAGGTTCAGCGGGTTGTTTGTGACGGAGTAAGTAATGCCTCCGATAGTGACTGAGGTGACCGTGAAATTGACCACGCCAGAGCCGGAGTTACTCGCACTGAAAAGTCCCGTAAACGTTGCCGAGAAGCTGTCGCTGCCCGGAACCGGGACTGTTTGTGTGATCGTGAGCGTAAAGGTGCCGGATGCCGCAATGGCACCAGTACCACTCACGAAAGTTTGAAAATTACCGAAGCTGGAACCCGTGGGAGTACTCAAGCTGGTAGATCCCAGTCCAGTAAAGGTGATCATGAGAGCGTTGCCCATGCCACCAAGAAAAGTTACGGAGTTAGTGCCGCTGCCGCTACATCCCGCACAGGTAAAAGTACCTGAAGTCGAGAATGTTACCGGGTCAGCTTTGGCCTCCGACATTCCGAGTGACACAATTGCCAGAAGCATCGCACTCATGAGTGATGTCTTTAAAACACCTTTCATGGCTGCTCCCCTTTGTTTCGCCTCGATATACGTCCGCACCTGCCCTTACAAAATAAGGGACGTCCATCGCTGCTTGGGCTATGGGCACCCGGGTTAAAGGCCGATGTTGTCACAGCCGCGGGACAAGCGCGGGCTGTGACAACATGTCTCCAATTAAACTTTCGACTTGTAAAAACTCCGAAAGCTTACTTTTTTCCATAACGGCGACGGAATCCAGCGGCCACTCCAACGAGACCGGTGCCGAGCAGGAACATGCTCGCCGGCTCGGGAACTTCACCTACGGCACTGCCGCCAAGCCGAACCTGTCTCACGTCTTGAAAGACCGCGCCGTTGATCGCCGTCAAGCTGATTGATGTAATCAACTGTCCATTGATCGCCGTCACGGTGAAGAAGTTTTCACCGTTGGCAGCGACGGTAAAATCATCTTCGAAGAAACCGCCGTTGATGTTGACTCCTGAGACGTGAATCAACACCGAACCACTCGTTGACGCGTTGATGTTGAATACTGCACGGGTAAACGTGTCGTTATTCGCCAAACCAAACGTCAGTTGGGTTAGAGCGGTGTTTCCAGTTCCTCCGCTGACGGTCGCCTGGCCGGACGGATTAGCATTAAGCAGTCCGCTGCCGCTTGAAGACGTAAAGTTGACCAGAAGATTGCTTGGACCAACCGTACCCGTCACCGTGGTTACGTTCGTTGCGGGATTCAGCAGGACATTGTCGGTGCCTTGATTGTTGACGCCAGTAACGACAACAATGTCGGCCTTCGCAGTGCCTGCCACTACGCTGACGATGCCAAACACCGCCAGCGCAAGTACAAACCTTTTTAGGGACCCTGATCGGGACATTTGAACCACTCCTTGTTTATCTAACTCCTTGTACATAGGAGCTAGCCTGATTTGTGGGAGGCGTGAAATCAGGAGAGTGATGCGGGGCAACTTCGCATTCTCTAATGAAATCCAGCCAGAAAGCACTCGGTCAACTACCCGAGAAACATACGTATGTTAGGCACTAGCCTTGGTTCAACAAGCAGTAGGTCATCGCACACCGCACTGTGGCGATGACCCACAAAGATCTACTTCTTCGCAAGCCGGCGGCGGAATCCAGCCGCTGCTCCGACAAGACCGGTTCCCAGAAGCAGCATGCTGGCTGGCTCTGGCATTTCCTGAACCTGCGGAGGCGTCGCGGTCGTCCCAAACTGCACTACAACATTGCTGAATGTTGAATTGACCGTTACTCCCGGAACGATGAGAGTGAAAGTCACGGTACCAACCAAAAACGGATTGTGCGGGTCGTTTCCAGCGATGCTGCCGTTGGCGTTTGCATACGCGCCACTTCCCGTACCACCGATGATTGTCTGTTCCGGCCCTACCGTAGGTCCGACGCCGAAGGCACAAACCACACAGGCCGTAATCGTTGAACCACTGTGTCCAGCAGCCCATCCGGTCGGATTAACCGCACCTGCGAGCGCGCCGTTTCCAGAGCCGTCGATATTGGTTGACTGTGTGCTGTTGCTTCCAGAAAGCGAAACGGCGCCGCCGTTGTAGCCGCTCACCTGGAAGTAAACGCCACTGACGTTTTGAATAACGCTGACAACCTGGGCGTTAGTCAGGTTGTTGTTAAGGGTTATGGTTACGGTGCCATTGCCGGCGACAATGGTTCCGGTAACGTTAGTCGTGCTGCATCCCGATCCAGTGCACACTAAGATCGGGTCAGCCTTTGCGGTTCCGTGGGTTAAAGCAAGAACCCCAAAGACTGCGAGGGCTAGCAATGAGTTCTTGAGGGGTGAAAACCTGGGCATTAAGTCTCCTTGGGGTAAACGATTCTTCCGTTCCAGGCCGCAGTCACTGGAGGTAGATCTGTATTGTTTGAGGCGTGTATAGGAGAGCGGAAGCGGGGCAAGTGCGCGCTCAAAAATACCAGCCAGACGAATCTCCCGGTCGGGTCGAGAGAGTAAGTACACTTGGCACGTGCCGTTTGCCTAGCAAAACGCGGGCCAACGGGATGTTATTGTTAGACTTGCGAAAGATGGCGGTTTTCTGTAGGTCCGATTTGGCGTGGTCCTGCTAGCAGAACCATGACGTCCAGCATTCAGACTGGAGTCTAGACTTTGGACATCGCGATCTGGTGCTTCTTGATCTTCTGATAAAGCGAGCTGCGTGGGATCCCCAGACGCTTGGCAGCCTTCTCTACACGGCCGCGTTCCTCCTGCAGCACCCGCTCGATGTGCTGCTTTTCGAGCTCGAGCAGCGTGAGGTTCGTGTCGAGGAAAGAAGCGCCGACCTGTGTATGCCCGTCGAAGTGAAGATCGTTGAGGGTGATGTGTTTCTGGTCGCTCAATAAGACTGCACGTTCAATAACGTTACGTAGCTCACGGATATTGCCCGGCCACGAGTAAGCCTGTAGCGCCCGAATACAGCCCGGGTCCAAACTCAGCTCGCCACGCCCCAGGTCCGCCGAAATCTTATCCAGCAGGTATTGGGCCAACGTGGGAATGTCTTCGATCCTGTCGCGCAGCGAAGGAAACGAGAGCGGGATCGTGCTGATGCGGAAGTAGAGATCGTCGCGGAAGCGTTTCTCGCGTACGAGCTGGCCGATGTCCTGGTGCGTGGCGGCGATCAAACGCACGTCCACTTGGCGGTCTCGAACATCACCCAATCGCCTGAAGCGTTTCTCTTCAAGCACCTTCAGGAGCTTCGGTTGGATCTGAAGATCCACGTCGCCCACTTCGTCGAGGAAGATGGTCCCACGATGGGCCACTTCAAACAGTCCCTGTTTTGAAGCAGTCGCACTCGTGAACGCGCCTTTTTCGTGACCGAACAGTTCTGTTTCGAGAAGCTCTCTGGTTAGACCAGCGCAGTTGAGATCGACGAACGCTTCCTCGGCTCTCGGGCTATTCTCGTGCATCCAGCGCGCGAGCACACCTTTGCCCGTTCCGGTTTCACCGAGAATCAGCACCGGGCTTTCAGTCGAGAGGATTTTGCGCGCCTGATCCGCAAGAGCGCGAATGGCGGCGCTCGTGCCGATGAACGGATCGATAGCCTGGCGAGACTGTCGCGATTTGCTGGCGAGTTGTTTGTGATAGTTGCGCTGTTTCTGGAGTAGTCGTTGCAGGATGACGAGGAGCGTCGGAAGCTCGAGCGGCTTGGTCAGAAACTGTTCCGCGCCTTCTTTGATCGCCCTGACTGCGAGATCGATCGAGCCGTGTGCAGTCAGGACCAGAAGTGGAATGCCGCCGTCGATCTCTCGCAGTCGTGGCAGTAGATCGAGCGCGGTGCCGTCCGGGAGCATGTAATCGGCGATCACGATGTCAGGCCGGGAAGTGCGAAACAGGTGCTGCGCGTCCTGGCAGCTCTCCGCTTCTTCGATTTCGTATCCGTGCTGTTCGAGGAAATCACGGATACCAAATCTCACTCCCGACTCATCGTCGACGACCAGCACCTTGTTCCGCGACATCAAGAATCTCCCTCAGATGGTATGGGGAACCTGGCTATCATACAGGCTCCACCCTCGGGGTTATTCCCGGCAATCAGTTTTCCTCCGTGCTCCTGCATGATGCGTTGCGCAATCGCCAAGCCGAGCCCGGTGCCGCCACGTCGTTTTGAGAAAAACGGCTCGAAGATCTTCGTCAGATCGCCCTCAGGTATGCCGACGCCTGAGTCCTTAATCGCACACTGGACCCACTCGTGGTTTCCGTCATTGATTCTTTGTGCTTCGATCGTGACTGAGCTCTTTTGCGGTGAATGTTGAATCGCGTTCTCGATCAGGTTTACAAATACTTTCGAAAGCCGGCGACGGTCAATCCTTACCTTTGGCAGCGAGTCTTCGACGTTGCTCTGGAGATTGATCTGGGCCACTTCGGCAGCGGGGGTACAAGCGCGAACTGACCGCGCGATCATCTCTTCCATCGAAACGAGATACAACTCGCCGCGGAACGGCTTACCGTACTCTAACAGTTCTTCCATCAGAATAGTGAGGCGTCCGATCTCATCGCGCAACACGTTTGTATAGCGCTGGTATTCCGTGCGGTCGCTGAACCTCGTCTCAAACGCATCGAGTATCGAGGAAATTCCGAACAGCGGGTTTCTGACTTCGTGTGCAACACCGGCGACGAGCGAGCCGAGCAACGACATCATCTCGCTCTGACGCAGCGACGCTTCGAGCTCGACCCTCTTCGTGATGTCCTGCGCGATCAGGATCGCGCGCTCGCCAAACGAACCGAATTCGCTGATGTGGTAAAGCGTGATGGCCCACGTCTTACCGGAAGCTTCGTCTTTGATCTCTTCTGCCTTTGGAGCGTCATAGTCGCGAAGACTTTCGAGCATCTCACTGGCTTTTTTCCACGGCTCGTGTTCACCAAGCTGGCCCACCGTTTTGCCGAGAATCTCTTCTGCTTCGATGCCGACGATCTGCTCTGCTGCCTGGTTCGAGCGTTTGATGTTTCCTTCGAGATCGATGATCAGCACCGGGAAATCGATCGCGTTGAACGTCTGGCGCCACTCCATCGCCGACTGTTGCAGCGACGTGTGTAGTCGTTGCTGTTTCTCGTCAAGAAGTTTTCGCTCCGTGACGTCGTTGACGATCACGAGTTTGCTGTTCTTGCCGTCGAAAACGACCGGGTGCGAGCTGACCTCGACGTAGATCGTTTTGCCGTCCTTCGTCCGGTGACGCCAGGGACTCGAGATCACGAGATCGTTCGGATCGTTTTTGATCATCAGGGTCGGAATGTCTTCGTGTGCCCGGATGTCGTTGATCGTTATCGAGAGAAACTCTTCGCGCGTGTAGCCGTAGGTGCGAGTTGCAGCTTCGTTGACGGCGAGGAAGTTGAGCGTGTCTTCGTTGTAGACGCAGATCGGCTGCGGCGTTGATTCGAACAGGAGTTTGTAACGTGTTTCGGAGTCGCGCAGCGCTTCCTCGAACCGTTTGCGCTCGGTGATGTCGCGCGCGAGCCCGCGAAAACCGATTGTTTCGTCGAGCCGGTCTTTGATTGGTGAGACGATCAGATCCAGCCAGCGATCGTCGCCACTTGCGGCGCGGGCCACGAACTGGTGGCGAAACTCACGTGCTTCCTGCGGGCGTCCGAGGCTCGCGGCGAAACCGTTACTCTCCGGAATGATGCCGAAGACGTTGAAAAACGAGTTGCCGATGATCTCTTCGGATTTACGGCCGAGAAACTTCTGTCCCGCGAGGTTCATGCTGGTGACACGGCCCGCGAGATCCTGTGTGAAGATCATGTCGCTGGCCTGCTCGACGAGGTCTCGATAACTCGCTTCAAGCCGCGAGCGTTCCAGCAGTCTTGAGACTTTGGCGACGAGGCGCGGCGCGTCAAAAGGGATTTCGAGATAGTCGTCGGCGCCGGCTTTCAGACCTGCGACCGCGCTTTCGGTGTCTTTCTGGTGTGCGGTGATGAGCAGGATCGGGACGGTTCTCAGCTCCGAATCACTGCGGAGCTGGCGACAAAGTTCGACGCCGTTCATGCGCGGCATGGTGACGTCGCTGATTATGATGTCGGGCCGTTCGCGGCGTGCGGTATCTAAGCCTTCGAGACCGTCTTCGGCGGTAAGTATGGAGTAACCAGCCTTCCGCAACAGACCTCCCATGAGGGTGAGTTGATCGGGCTCGTCGTTAACGATCAGAACGGAATTGTCCTCGTGGCCGTTGGACTCTATCCCATGCACGGGGCTATTACCTCAATTGCGTGTTTTCGTTGGAAAAACCGTTGGGCGAACAGATTTGAACTACGATTGCGGCAAATACCTTTGAACAACAGGGTTTGCGGTGTTTTGAACGGTGGAGTATATCACAACTTCTCTGCGTTAACTCTGCGTTCTCTGCGCCTCTGCGGTGAAAATAGGCCGAAAGCAACTACACCGCAGAGGCGCAGAGAGTTAACGCAGAGGGTAAAACCGGTAAACGGAACGCGGCTCATTTGAATCATAATTCCGTACTTATTGCATCCATCCACAGTTGGAGATTTTTCGAAATGAGAGAGAAGAATATTTATAGAGGAACAATTTCGCGACCAAACCTAATCCTAAGCGCGCTGCTCGTGGTTTTTTCCTTTGCCTCGGCTAGCGCCCAGAGCATCCAGAATTCCTATGCAGAGCTTGTGAGCCGGGTCTCGCCCGCCGTCGTGACCATCAGGTCAACCGAGCGCGCCCGCACCGCTCAGCAGTTTCCCTTCATGGACGACCCGCAATTTCGCGAGTTTTTCGGCGACCGCTTGCCACAGCAACAACGGCCGCCTCAGCGTGTGCAGGGCGTCGGCTCGGGTGTCATCGTCAGCCCGGATGGTTATATTCTGACTAACCACCACGTCGTCGATGGCGCACTCGAGATCAAAGTTGAACTTACTGACAACCGCACCTTCACTGCGAAACTCGTCGGTTCCGACCAGCCGAGCGACCTCGCAGTATTGAAGATCGACGCTACCAACCTGCCGACACTTTCCCTCGGCGACTCAGACAAGGTCCGCGTCGGCGACTTCGTGCTGGCAGTCGGTAACCCGCTCGGCATCGGCCAGACCGTGACCTCCGGTATCGTGAGCGCGAAAAGTCGCTCCACGGGCTTGAGCGACGGCAGTTTTGAAGACTTTCTTCAGACAGACGCCGCCATCAACCGCGGTAACTCCGGCGGCGCCCTCGTGAACACGACCGGGGAGCTGATCGGTATCAATTCACAGATCCTGTCGCCTTCCGGCGGCAGCATCGGTATCGGCTTCGCGATTCCGTCGAACATGGCGAAGGCCGTCATGGACCAGTTGCTGAAGACTGGTAAAGTGCGGCGCGGAATGCTCGGCGTGACGATTCAGTCCGTCGATGCGGATCTCGCTTCGAGCTTGAACCTGCCTGCGGCGCGCGGTGCGATCGTGACGTCGGTTTCGGCAGGTGGTCCTGCAGAACGAGCGGGGCTGCAGCGCGGCGACGTGATCCTGGCCATCAACAAGCAACCGGTTGTCGACAACAACAGCCTGCGAAATCTCGTTGCGAGCATGCCGCCGGGAGCGAAGGTCGATGTGACGGCGCAGCGAAACGGTCGTGACCAGAACTTCCAGGTCGCGCTCGCGGAGCTGCCGGACCGGCAGCAACCGGAGAGTGACGAGGAGACCAGCAGCACCGCTGCCCCGAGCAGCAACCAGAAGTTTGGACTGACCTTGCGAGTGTTCACGTCTGACGCCGCGCAGCGCTATGGCCTCGGTGCCGACGACCAGGGATTGCTGGTCACCAACATCGATCCGAACGGCAGTGCTGCGGCTGCCGGAATCCGGCAGGGCGATCTGATCCAGGAAGTGAATCGTCAGGCGGTACGGAACGTTCCGGATTTTGATGCTGCGATGCAGCGGTCAGGTTCCAGGCCGGCGCTCGTGCTAATCAAACGACGCAATGCCGTGATCTATCTGACGTTGAAAGCCAACTCCTAAACCGCAACCACAATCAAGCAACAAAAGGACACGAAGGCTCGTTTTTAGCCTTTGTGTTTTTTTGTGGGCTAAGGTACGTTCCAGCATTCGATTCAAGGAGGAACGTGTATGCGGGAGTTTGATCGCAGGCCGTGGGGGACCTACACGGTGCTTGAGGAAGATCGTGGTTTCAAAGTGAAGCGGATTGAGGTCCTGCCGGGCAAAAGACTCAGTTACCAGAAGCACGCGCAACGCGCAGAGCACTGGTACGTGGTTGAAGGCACAGCGAAAGTGACGCTCGACGGCGAGGAGATCACGATTCAAACTGGGGAAGCGATCGACATTCCGATCGGTGCGGCGCATCGCGTCGAGAACCCGGCCGAGGGGAATCTAGTATTTATCGAAGTGCAGCGAGGAAATTATCTCGGTGAAGATGACATTACAAGGTTGGAAGACGATTACGGTAGGACTGTTTGAGCCGCGGATCTACGCGGATTAACGCGGATCAGAGATATGGAAAATACGGCTGCTATCCCCCAGGAAGAGTCGCAAAGCCTTTGGTCGGCGATTAAGGAGTCGATCCGCGGCTCGCATCGAGACTACACGCGCGGCCCGATCGGTCGCGCGATACTGCTGCTCGCGATACCCATGGTCCTCGAGATGATCATGGAAAGCGTGTTCGCAGTGGTCGACATCTTCTGGGTCTCACATCTTGGAACTGACGCTGCCGCCACTGTCGGTCTCACCGAATCCCTCATGACGCTGGTTTACGCACTTGCGATCGGTCTCAGCATCGGCGCGATGGCGATGGTCGCGCGGCGCATCGGTGAACAGAACCCCGAAGGCGCTGCACGCGCGGCAGTGCAGGCGATCGCTCTCGCCTTAATTGTTTCGATTCTCATTGGCGCCATTGGTGCTCCGCTCGCGCCGAAGCTGCTCGCGCTCATGGGCGGCTCGCCGTGGGTTATCGAACACGGCTCAGCTTTCACGCGCGTGATGCTCGCCGGCAACGCGAGCGTCGTGATGCTCTTCATGATCAACGCGATCTTTCGTGGCGCAGGCGACGCCGCGATCGCGATGCGCACGTTGTGGCTGGCGAACTGGATCAACCTCCTGCTCGGTCCGTGTTTGATCTTCGGACTCGGTCCGTTTCCTAAGCTCGGCATCGTCGGCGCCGCGATCGCGACGACGATTGGTCGCGGCACTGGCGCCATCTTCGCACTCAGCAAGCTTGTGCGTTCAGGCGGACGTTTCAATATCGAGCGCCGTCATCTTCGGATCGAGCCGTCGGTCATCGGCCGTTTGATTCGTTTGTCAGCGAGTGCGACGTTTCAGGTGTTCATCGGAATGGCGAGCTGGATCGGCCTCGTGCGTATCATTTCGAGTTTCGGCAGCAACGCCGTGGCTGGTTACACGTTTGGAATTCGCGTGATCCTGTTCGCTCTCTTGCCTTCGTGGGGAATGGCCAACGCCGCGGCGACGATGGTTGGTCAGGCGCTTGGAGCCAAAAATCCCGACCGCGCTGAGCGTGCGGTTTGGAAGGCGGGTTTCTACAACATGATCTTCCTCGGGATCGTCGGTCTTCTATTCATCTTCTTTGCGCCGCAGATCATCTGGTTTTACACGGACGTTCCCGAGGTCGCGCAGTACGGGGTCGACTGTCTGCGGATCGTGGCGTATGGATTTCTGTTTTACGCGTACGGCATGGTGCTCGGGCAGTCGTTCAACGGCGCCGGTGACACGTGGACGCCGACGATCATCAACCTGTTTGTCTTCTGGCTCTGGGAGATTCCGCTGGCTTATGTGCTCGCCGTGAAGGCGCAGATGGGACCACGCGGCGTGTTTGTCGCGATGATGGTCGCATTTTCGACGCTCGCGGTCGTCAGTGGCCTGGTGTTCCGTCTCGGCCGTTGGAAGAAAAAGGCCGTCTGAGCCAGATCGAGGTCAGTACCACCCGCGGTAGCGGGTGGGTGCGCAGCCGTGCGGCGCCTCAGTGCTACGCACCCACCCGCTACCGTGGGTGGTACTGACTCCGGTCCAAGCAGGTCTGACCAGCCCGGCCCAAGTTCGAACAGTGCTGTCGGACTTCGCTACGCTTTTTGTGCAATTTCTAACCTCAACCCCTGTGTACGCTCCAATACATTAACGGCATCTGTATTGCTAAGTACGTAACTGCCAGATAGAGCAGGGCACGTTGGAGTGCGGTGAACTTGCCCACGCTTCGGAGCCGCCGACCAAAGCTAAACAGGTCACCGCACTCCTTGATTCAGCCAATAGCTCACGGCGAGTTCAGGGAGAGCAAGGAGGAGACCTCATGGAGAAGAAGCTGAAGGGGAAAAAGGTCGCAATACTGGTGGCAGATGGATTTGAACAGGTGGAGCTGACGGAGCCGAAGAAAGCATTGGAGGAGGCTGGCGCGGTAACTGAAATTGTTTCCCCCGCCGAGAACGAAGTGCAGGGCTGGAACCACGATGAGAAAGCGGATTCATTCCCGGTTGATATGCCGTTGAGCCGCGCGCGTTCTGATGATTACGACGCGCTGGTATTGCCGGGCGGAGTGAGAAATCCGGATCAGTTGCGAATGATGACGAGAGCAGTCGAGTTTATTGACGGTTTCTTTGCCACAGGCAAACCGGTGGCGGCGATCTGTCACGCACCGTGGACGCTGATCGATGCGGAAATTGTTAAAGGTAAGACTATTACTTCGTGGCCGTCGTTGAAAAAAGACTTAATGAATGCAGGTGCTCGTTGGGTTGATCGAGACGTAGTGGTAGATAACGGCTTAATAACCAGTCGGAAGCCTGCCGATATACCCGCGTTCAATAAGAAGATGATTGAAGAATTTGCCGAAGGCCGGCATTCGCGGCAGAGAGCCGCGTGACAGTGGCAGGAGCAGGAAGCTGGAGCAGCACACCTCCGTTTCCTGCTCCTGCTCACTGAAATTAGGAGGGCCACAAAAGGCACAACAAGCACAAAATATTCAACCTGGAAGGTCAGCGGTCCTTGTTAAAGCGACACCTCCTTCAAAAAGTTATCTTTTGTGCTTCTTGTGCCTTTTGTGGCTAGATTTTTTTCGCGACCTGACCTACTTTCACAACACCCGCCTGGACCACTTTCGCATTGATGCCTCTGAGACAGAGTTCTTTGCCGACTGTTGAATTCACAAACTTCATAGCATCCATACCGAATCGCGCGACGAACTTGTGACAGCCCGTGTGTGGCAGTGGGCTCACTTCAAGCACCGCGGAGCCGACTTGTATTCGTGCACCGGCGGGCAGGTTTTCCTTGCTCAAGTCCATATCGATGTAGAGCTGATCGCCGGCGAGTGGCCAGCGTTCTTTGTCCTGCGCGACGAGTGCAGTTACGCGTGAGTTCATGATGTTGATTTGCATCTCAGGATGCGCCGAGCCGTCCGGTGTTTTGGAGCTGCCACGGACGATCCAGTTATCGCCAATCATCCCTCTGAGCGGATCGAGCTCAGCTACCTCTAAAATTTTTCGCTGGTCTATATCAGGACGACACACGATCAACTGCAACACACCTTCATCCTTCGGCGCCTCGCGAAGGTGATCGAGGGCCGCTTCCAGCTCCTGCATCGTCAAATGTTTCACTGTGGTCTCCATAGGCAAACTCAGGAACGCGGTACTATAACCGAGTTTGTCCCGTGAGGTTAAGTACGTGTAATCTTCGCGCTGGTATTGTTTGATAACGCCGAAGGCGTTCGCTAATTCAGCCCAGGTTCGAGCGCAGCGAGAACCTTGGGTCTACGTACAAAAGCATTATTAACCCTCAGAGGGTTCGCCACTTGCCGAACCCTTTCAGGGTTACAACGCAATTTGATTTCGTGCTCCCAGGGTTGTCGCTGCGCTCCAACCCTGGGCTAAAATTAGCGAACGCCTTCGGCGTTAATTCAGTTTGCGAACGCCTTCGGCGTTACTCCAGTTTGCGAACGCCTTCGCGTTAATGCTGTATCCCAATTGCGAACGCGTCGGCGTATTGCCATCGATGCTTCCCCAAAGCTCCCAGCCCCCTGATGTTATTGATGAGCGCGACCTGTGTAATCCGTGGCTAATTTCAAAGTTCACAACTCTTAACAATATTTTACTTGCCCTTGACACAGCCCGGGCTGACCGGGCGTATCCTCTGGCCCGCGATGAAGTCCAAAAGAGACAGCAATGCGCGTTTCCGGCTGGTGCTCACGCTTGGTCTCGCCGTAGTACTGCCCGCCCTGACGCTCATCTTCGTTAACTTCCAGCACGTCAAATCGATCCAGCGCGATAAGAATGTCGAAGCATTGATTCATCGCGACTTCCAGTACCTGCTAACGATCTCCGCGAAGAAGATGGCGAGCAAGGCTTACGCAATGACGGAAAAAGCGCGCGAAGCGTTTCCTTCCGTGGACGATTCTGACGACGAGAAACGCAGAAAGCTGGACCAGATCGTCGCAAACAATCCGGCGTTCGCACACGTCTTTCTCTACGATGCCAAAAAAGGAGTCATTCTTCAGCGGCAGCGCGATCTCATGACTGAGAAAGAGGCAGAGGAATCGGTCAAAGGGTACAGCACCTGGTTCAATCTCGAAGGAGCGTACTACTGCGGAGTGTTGGGCAGAAAATCCAAACCGGTCATGTGGATGGCGAGCGAGTCTGAGAGGTCGGGCAGTCTTGCTTATGCAACGACGGCGATCTTCAGTTTCCCGGAACGCCATAACGATCGGCCTGTGCTGGGCGGCGTGAGCTTCGATTCAAAGCACCTGAAGGAGACTTTCTTCCCCGAATTACTCAAAGAGTTGACGTCGCCAGACTTCATCAAAGATCCGGAACAACTCTACGGGCAGGGATTTCACGAGTTGATGCCGGGCGAGGTGATTGAGCATCCTGATCAAAAGCTCTCAATGATGGTCTACCCGGCGGATGCTTTGAAAGCAGAGCCGGATCGGCCGCTCGCGGTGTCAGCCGGTTGGGGCAATGGGAAACCGGAAGTCTCATACAAACTGGACGATCCGTTTCGTGGTCTCGCGCTCGGCATCAAGTTTCAGGGCACGACGGCGGAAGCGATCAGTCGTCGTTGGGTGTGGCAGAGTTTTCTGATACTCGGCGTGTTGTCGGTGTTGATGATTGGCGGGCTGGTGTTGACGTATCGCAGCGTCAACAAACAGGTTGCGCTCGCACGTTTGAAGTCTGACTTTGTTTCCAACGTTTCGCACGAGCTGAGAACGCCGCTGGCATTGATTCGGCTCTACGCGGAAACACTCGAGCTCGGACGCATCACGACGCAGGAGAAGAAGCACGAGTACTACAGCATCATTCGCAAGGAGAGTGAACGGCTCAGTGCGCTGATCAATAACATTCTCGACTTCTCGCGTATTGAAGCCGGTGGGAAGGAGTACGATTTCAGAGAGACTGATATCGCGGAGCTCGTGCGCAACACGCTCGATTCGTATCGTTACCAGATTGAGCAGCAGGGGTTCGTGTTCGAGGAGCAGATCGATCCGGGGATTCCGTCGGTGAAGGTCGATCGCGAGGCGATTGCGCGCGCGCTTGTCAATCTGGTCAACAATGCACTGAAATATTCCGACAACGAAAAGTTTCTGGGTGTCAGGCTTTACCGCGAGCAGAGCATGTTAAAGCTCGAAGTGAGCGATCGTGGTATTGGGATCGATCGAAACGAGCAGTCGCGGATATTTGAGAAGTTTTATCGAACGTGCGATCCGCTCGTGCATAACACGAAGGGCAGCGGGCTCGGGTTGTCGCTCGTGCGGCACATAACGCGCGCGCATGGCGGCGACGTTGAAGTCGAGAGCACGCCCGGCCGCGGCAGCAAGTTCACCCTCTCGTTGCCGCTCGCCAATCCATCGACGTGATTGCACGCACGGGTGGCCACGGAGGGCCGCCCCTACAGTTGTAGTCAATCACGCAACTTCGTCGAAGGAACACGGTGGGCAACAACTGTAGGGGTGGCCCTCCGTGGCCACCCGTGCGTGGAACAAAAGGTGATCATTATGAAAACCAAAATCCTGATCGTTGAAGATGAACCGGCGATGGTGGCGGGGCTGCGCGATAACTTCGAATACGAAGGCTACGACGTGATCAGCGCGGAAGACGGCGTCAGCGGTCTCGACAAGGCACTGTCTGACAATCCCGATCTCGTTGTGCTGGACGTGATGATGCCGCGCATGAGCGGACTCGACGTTTGCAAACAGCTAAAAGCCAAACGCCCTTCCGTACCGATCATCATGCTGACCGCGCGCGGCCAGGAGATCGACAAAGTCGTCGGACTCGAACTCGGCGCAGACGATTACGTCACGAAACCATTTTCCGTCCGTGAGCTGATGGCGCGTGTGAAAGCTGTACTGCGACGAGTCGCCTCACCAACACCAGCACCCGAGGTCTACAAGTTCAGCGACATCGAAGTGAACGTTCGCAGCAACGAAGTGCGGCGAAATGGAGCTGTTATCGATCTCTCGGCAAAAGAATTCGCCCTCCTCGCTTACTTCATCGCGCATCCAGTTGAAACATTGAGTCGCGATCGACTGCTCGACGCCGTCTGGGGATATGAAAATTATCCAACCACTCGTACGGTCGACACGCACATCGTGCATCTAAGACAAAAGCTCGAACCAAATCCCGAAGAACCACGTTTCATACTTACCGTTCATGGTAGTGGCTATAAGTTTGTCGGATGAGGTCTGGTCATGACTCTCCCTGCAGTCGAGCTCAGCAATTCTTCCCCAGTAAATGTTAGTGATCGGCTCGAGACGTTACAGCGAGATTACGCTGAGCTGAACACTGCGATCTTCGAAGCCGCGCAAGTGCACCGGCGTTTGTGTGCGCCGAGTCTCGTGCGCTACGGATCGTTTGATGTGGCGAGTGAGATCTTTGCAGTGCGTCACTTGCCCGGCGATTTCGTAAGTGTTGAAGAGACGCGCGACGGTCTCGTGCTCGCGCTCGGTGACATCGGTGGCAAAGGGCTCGCGGCGGGCATGTGGGTCACGCATCTGATCGGTCTGCTGCGAACACACACGGCTGCGAGCACCGACCCCGAAATGATTGTTGCCGGAATAAACCGCGACATCGCACGGTTATCGTCAGTCGAGCCGCTGAGCACATTGTTTGTAGCGCGGTTGTCTAAGTCAGGGCGGCTCGATTACACGAGTGCTGGCCATCCGCCTGCGTTGTTGTTGCGGAAGAATGGGCAGCTCGAGTTGCTGTCCGATGGTGGACCAGTGCTCGGCGCCATGCCAGCGGCGTTGTACGAACGTGGCACTGTGACCTTGCACGGCGGTGATCTGCTATTGGCGTGTTCTGATGGTATCCTTGAGTCATTCAACGAAGCGGAACAGGAGTTTGGCAATATGCGGCTCCAGACTGAATTGCGCCGCGCACAGCGTGGCTCGGCGGAAGCGGTTTTGTTTTCAGTGCTGGGCGCGGTGCAGGACTTCGCGGCGCCCCGTCCGCTCACGGATGATATGACGTTGATGGTCATCCACAGATTACACAGATGAATCTGTGAAAATCTGTGGATAAAAACTGCCGTAACCCAAAGGAACTGCATAATGAAATGTCGTTACCTGCCTGTTTCCGTCATCTTAATCACGCTCTTGTTTGCGTCCACCGCTGCGTTCGCCGCTGACGGCGAGTCGCAATACGCCAAGCTCGACGGCGCAAAGGTCCATTACAAGAGCTACGGCAAAGGTAAAGATGCATTAGTCCTCGTTCATGGCTGGACGTGCAATCTCGACAACTGGCGCGATCAGATCCCGGAGTTTGCTAAACGAAACAGAGTCATCGCTCTCGATCTGCCGGGTCATGGTCAAAGCGACAAACCCGAGATCGCTTACACGATAGATCTCTTCGCAAACGCTATCGACGCCGTGATGCGTGACGCTAAAGTCGAACGCGCCGTGCTCGTTGGTCACAGCATGGGAACGCCCGTTGTGCGACAGTTCTATCGCAAGTACCCGCAGAAGACACTCGCGATCGTCATCGTCGACGGCGGCTTACGTCTCTTCGGCACGAAGGAGATGCGCGACGGCTTTGTGGCGATGTTTCGCTCACCGCAATACAAAGAAGCCGGTAAGCAGATGTTTGCGCAGATGGCGGGAACACTTTCCGAGCCCGACAAGGAGCGCGTCAGCACGTCTTTCGCAAACACACCGCAGTACGTGATAGTCAGCGCCATGGAGAGCATGGGCAACGAAGCCCTCTACACCACTGACAAGATCAACGTGCCTGTCCTTGCGGTGCTTGCGAAGTCGCCGTACTGGCCGGCTGATACGGAAGAGTTTCTGCGCGGCCTCGCGCCTGATCTGGAGTTTCAGATGTGGGAAGGCGTGGGCCACTTCATAATGATGGAGAAACCAAAGCAGTTCAATGATGCAGTAATCGCTTTTCTCAACAAGAAAAATCTTCTGAAGTAATCCACTCAAACTCGAAAGGGGACGAAGTTATGGCAGACGTAAAACCGATTCCGGAGGGTTATCATTCGTTAACGCCTTACCTGATCGTCGATGGCGCCGCTGAGGCGATGGAGTATTACAAGAAGGCGTTTGGCGCAGTCGAGCTAATGCGCATGGAGCACGAGGGAAAGATTGGACACGCTGAGATGAAGATTGGTGATTCGCCGTTCATGCTGGGCGATGAGATGCAACAGTTCAAAGGACCAAAGTCGATCGGGGGCACGCCGGTGAGCCTGATGATCTACGTTGACGACGTCGACACGATCTATCCGCAGGCGATCGCGGCCGGTGGCACTGAAGTGAAGCCGTTGCAGGATCAGTTTTACGGAGATCGCTCCGGAACGTTGATGGATCCGTTTGGCCACATTTGGAACGTAGCCACGCACAAGGAAGACGTTTCACCGGAAGAGATCGAGAGGCGTCTCGCGGCGATGCACGGCCACGGCGCCAGCGCTTAAAAGAAATCAGCCACAAAAGGCACAAAAAGCACAAAAGATAAGATCAGGAAGGCGAGTTAGATAAGATCAAGGCGAGTTCTTTAAATCCATTTCTGCGCCTTTTGTGCCTTTTGTGGCTAAAAATTATTGAGGCAAGGTTTCATTTCGCGGAGGCGGCGTTCGAGGAAGCGGCGCTCGCTGTCGTTTGTCGCCAGCCGGAGCGCCGCTTCGTAACTCTCAGCGGCCGCGTCGTTGTCACCGAGCCGGCGCAGCATGTCGGCACGCGCGGCGTGAAGCAGGTGATAGTCGTCGAGCTCGCCCGATTCGGCGAGCTCATCGATCAACACGAGCGCCGGTTGCGGACCCTGGGCCATCGCGATCGCTACCGCACGATTCAACGACACGATCGGCGAAGGCATCACTTCCGAAAGCAGATTATAAAGCCCCACGATCTGCGACCAGTTTGTGTCTTCCGGTCGCGCGGCTTTACAGTGCTCAGCCGCGATCGCCGCCTCGAGTGCGAATGGACCAGGCTCACCACGCAGCGCTTCTTCAACCAGGACCAGCGCCTCGTCGATTTGTGGTCTATTCCATAACGTGCGATCCTGTTCTTCCAGTATAACGAGATTGCCATCTTCATCCAGACGAGCCTTGCGTCGTGAATCGTGCAACAACATCAGCGCCACGAGAGCAGTCGCTTCAGCCGGAGGCTTGGGTTCGAGGAGTATGCGGAGAAGACGTCCGAGTCGAATCGCTTCGGCGCAGAGGTCGGCGCGCACGAGTGGCTCGCCGCGTGTCGGCGCGTAGCCTTCAGTGAAGATGAGATAGATCGCAGTCAGCACTCCGTCGAGACGCGCAGGCATCTCGGTCGTGTCAGGCACGCTGAAGGGAATTCCGGCGTCGCGAATCTTTCGTTTGGCGCGGACGAGTCGCTGGGCCATCGTCGCAGTAGGCACGAGAAACGCGCGCGCGATCTCATCGGTCTGAAGTCCGCCTAAAGTGCGTAGGGTAAGCCCGACCTGCGCTTCGAGCGAGAGCGCCGGGTGACAACAGGTAAAGATCAGTCGTAAACGATCGTCGGGGATCTCGTCAAAGTTGAGGTTTGGCGCTTCGACGATCGGCTCGGAAGCGAAGTCAGGATCGGCTTCAAGCTTTTCCTTTAGACGTGTTTGGCGCCGGATCCGATCTATGGCTTTGTGTTTTGCAGTCTGAATGATCCAGGCGCGTGGAGATTCGGGAATGCCTTCAGTGCGCCACTGATCGACCGCGGCGGTGAAGGCCTCCTGGGCGGCGTCTTCGGCGAGCTCGAAATCGCCAAACTGACGTATGAGAGTTGCAACAATCCGGCCCCAGTCGGATCGATAAACTGCGTCGACAGTTACATTCGCGTTTGAGAGCACGTTTGATAATAAAAAAATCCGGTTAGGGTGTCGATTCGCGCGCTCGCCGTTCGATTTAACAAGTGGGAGGGGAAATAACTTATGAAATACATGCTGTTGGTTTATCTCGAAGAAGGGGCGTTAAGCGAGAGTGAACGGGAGCACTGCTACGTCGAATCAGCACAGCTTGCGCGCGACCTGAGCACGTCAGGCAAGTACATTGCTTCCGGTCCGCTGCATCCGGTTGCGACTGCAACGAGCGTGCGTGTGCGAAATGGAAAGAGACTGGTAACTGATGGTCCATTCGCGGAGACGCGCGAACAACTTGGCGGTTACTACATTATCGATGCGAAAGATCTCGATGAAGCAATGAGCATCGCCGAGCGCGTGCCGCCGGCGAAAGTCGGCACGATCGAGATCCGTCCGTTGCTCGAGATCGAAGGACTTCCATCGCAGTAAAACATTTCAACTTCTTAAGGAAACTACTCATGAACATCGTACTCTGGATCATTCAAATACTGCTGGCACTTTTATTTTTGTTTGCCGGTGTCACTAAGGTGTTTCCGACGATCATTCCGATGCCGCCGCCGCCACCAAACGCATGGATGCCGCCCATGTGGTTTCTCAAATTTATCGGTGTCTGCGAGTTGCTTGGCGCACTCGGACTCGTGTTGCCGGGATTGTTCCGCCGTCAGCAATACCTGACGGTGTGGGCTGCGATCGGGCTCTTGATCATCATGATCGGTGCGGTTGTTATATCCGTCTGGACCATGGGCGTGGCCGCGGGTGTGTTACCGCTGATCGCTACACTCCTTTTAGTGTTCGTTATATACGGTAGACGTGGATATAGATCATGAATACCAAACGTCTCAATTGGCCGTTGTGGCTCGGATTCCTATTACCGCTCGGCGCGTTTTTGAGCTACTTCTTCATCTTCATCTGGTTTCCGTTCACGCGTGACTTCCCGTGGGCCAACCTGCTGCTCTTCGTGATCGCAGTAGTGTTGCTCTTCATGGGGTTGCGGCGTGGGTTTGCTTCCGATCGGCCACACCCGATACGTTCGAAGATCGTGAGCTCGATCGTCAGCCTGCTGAGTCTCGTGGTGATCGCGTTGTTTGTCTTCACGATCTTCATCGGCGGACGCTGGCTGCCTGCTTCGAAAGGCGCGCCACAGGTGGGCCAGCGCGCACCCGAGTTCAGTCTCCCTGATTCGTCAGGCAAGACCGTGTCGCTCAATGAGCTTCTGACTACGCCCATCAACGGTAACGCGCCGAAAGGTGTGTTGCTGGTTTTCTATCGAGGTTACTGGTGACCGTCATGTAACTCCGAGTTGCGGGGTATCGAGAAGAGCCTGAGCAAGTTCAATGAAGTCGGTATTCGTCCGGTGGCGATCAGTGTTGATAAACCGGAGGAGTCACGCGATCTACAGCAGAAGGCTGGTTACACATTTCCGTTTCTTTCGGATCGAAATGCGGACGTGATTCGACGTTACGATCTGGTGCACGCGAAGGCGGGAATCAGTGGCGAGGACATCGCCAGGCCTGCGGAGTTTTTGATTGATAAATCAGGAACGGTTAAGTGGGTTAACCTGACTGAAAACTACTGGATCCGCGCCCGTCCTGAACAGGTGCTCGAAGTCGCTAAGACGCTCGAGCGCTAAAAGACAGTTAGACAGGATTTCAGGATTTTCAAGATTACCAGGATGATCCTGTAAATCTTGTGAATCCTGTCATCCTGTCAAAGGATTTACCTTTTATAGTTCTTAAAAATCACCCCGCCCTTCATCACAAACACCACACGTCTCACCGCCGTGATGTCCTTTATCGGATCGCCATCGAGCGCAATGATGTCCGCCTGCAATCCAGGCGCGATCGACCCGATCTGATTTCCCATACCCATAGCCTCTGCCGCCAGCGAATTAGCCGACACCATCGCGGACATCGGATCAGCGCCACCGTCCTTAACGCGATCGATAAACTCCTCCGCGTTCCGCCCGTGTGAACCAGCGACCGCATCCGATCCGAAAACGATCTTCAATCCCGGAATCTTCAAAGCTTGTTTGAAGAAGTCGTGGAAGATGGGAATCATCTCTTTAATCACCGGAAACACTTCTTCCGGATACCCAGGCGTCCCCGAGAACTTGTCTTTGTTGAGAAGATAATTCTCCATCACGAGTCCGGCCTGCGGATCGAGCCAGACGCCTTTCTGCACCATCAACGTCAGTGTGTCATCGGTAGCGAGCGGGCCGTGTTCAACCTGTGTGCAGCCGGCGAGCACGGCCGCGCGAACAGCATCTTTGTACGCGTGCACAAGTGTGCGCAGGCCGAGCTTCTTCGCTTCGTCGCACGCGGCGTTGAGTTGTTCCTGCGAGAGCAGCATGTCCGGACGGCGCACACTACCCGCCGCGAAGATCTTGATCAAGTCGGCGCCTGCTTCCTTCTGCTTTCTGACGAAGGCGCGAATCTCGTCGGGCGTGCCGGATTGTTCGTTGCGTCCGAAAAGAGGGTCAGCAGACGTCAGGATACGCGGACCGGGCAGCGCGCCCTTCGCGATCGCATCGCGCAACGGCAGATCGTTGGACGAGCCGACGCTCTGCACGGTCGTGAAGCCGGCCATGAGTGTCGCCTTCGCGTTCGCAGCGGCGGCGTCTTTTGCGAATTGTGTCGTGCCGCCCGCGCCCGCGTTCTTTCCCTCAGGCCCAAAGCTCCAGGTGATGTGAACGTGACTGTCGATCCAGCCAGGCAGGACGGTGAGACCGCGCAGATCGTAGTCAACGGGCGCGGCGTTTGGATCGATGCGAACGATCTTCGAGCCTTCGATAACGATGCGTGTGTTGTGCAGCACGCCGCCTTTGCCGTCGAGAACGGTGGTGGCGGCGATGACGATCCGTTTTGGTTGTTGAGACGTGCCGCGCGGTATTCCGAACGCGAGTACCGAGAGCAGGCAAAGACCGGTGATGAGCGCGCGCATTATTTAATTCGCGCGCGTTCGAAGGCGCCTTCGAAATAGACTGCTTCGAGGCCGGTGGCCCAGTATTCGACAGCCGTGCGGTTGGGTTGTGATGTTTCCTGATCGGTGACGAGAACTGGATCCTCGGGATCCTCAGGCTCGAACTCGAGCCAACCGATCCACGTGCCGTCAGCGCGCTCTTCGCCGTAGCTGCGGACGGTGTACGTCGTGTCGTCCGGACTAGTCACGACTGCCGTGTATTCTTGTAGAAGTTCTGCTGCCATTCCATCCTCCCTCGTTCGACAGGTAGTTGTTGAGAGGATTCACATGATTTTTCAGGATTAACATGTAAATCCTGTTTCAAATCTTGTACATCCTGTCTAAGGTTTATTCTTTCTTGCCGCGTGACACCAGCCGCCATCGCTTCCTTTGCTGGCAGCCTGAGCTGTAGTTCTCCTGCGTGATCTTCCCCTCCGCAACGTAAATCACCGACGCCTCCGACCCGCTACCCGGAAACCCCGACGCGCACGAATCTTCAACTACCGTCCCAAAATCCTGTATCACCTTCCGTCGCCCGTTTTGAAAACTCACGAGGGTCGCCATTTCGGTTAGCGTACCTTGCCCCATATAGCTGGTTATCATCAACAACTCATCAACACCATCACCATTGAGATCCGTCTTCTTCAAAATCGAAACAGCAAAATCAGCATCGACATCGGCGACGAGCTGTTGTCCGGAAAAGATCGCGACTCGCTTTGTACCGAAATTGTCAGCATGCGACGCATTACACTCGGCTACGTCAATCACGTACAGCGTCTGCATCTGCCCCGGCGCCGTAAAGCTTCCCGTCTCGACATCGGAGATCGAGGGGACGATCTGCCCGGCCTTGCGCGCCGCACCTAAGTAATCCTCGCCAAGTTCGCCTTCAGATTTACAGCGGTTCGCATCGGTAAGATATTTGCGAAATACCTTGGATAAAACCATACGCTGCGTTGCCGGCGCGATCTTGGCCGGCGTGCTTTCATCGTTGACGCGAAAGTCGAAAAGCACCTGGCGATCCTTTTGCATCGTCGCGGGTTTCTGCGCGTGCACCGCAGCGAGGGAAATGAAAGCCAGGAGAAAAATGATAGTTTTCATGTAGTCGGGTCCTTTGTGCTTCTTGTACCTTTTATTGTCTGCCCATATTATCTGCTTACTTTAAGACGGAGCTAGTGAAAATGCTAAAGATCATCGCCCTTCTTGTCGCTCTCATTCTGTCTCCCCTGACAATCATTGCGTCTGACGAGTGGTCGCAGTTTCGCGGACCAAACGGCACTGGCGTTTCCGACACCAAAGGCTTGCCTACAGAGTTTGGACCAAACAAGAACGTCGTCTGGAAAACACCGCTACCCGCCGGCCATTCATCGCCAGTGTTGACCCGCGATCGAATCTTCGTCACCGCGCACGATAAAGAAAAGCTGTTTGTGATCGCGCTCGATCGACAGACCGGGAAGATCCTCTGGCAACGCGAAGTGCCGCGCTCGCAGGCCGGTCGTTTGCAGAACGTGAATGGTCCTGCGTCGCCGAGCCCTGTGACTGACGGCACGAACGTTTACGTTTTCTTCCAGGACTTCGGCATGCTCTCGTACGACGCGAATGGCAAAGAGCGTTGGAAACTTCCGCTTGGTCCATTCAACATGTTCTACGGCTTCGGTGCGTCGCCCATACTCGTCGACGACAAGGTGATCCTGCCTGTGGATCAGGACAATCCCACGTCGTACATGATCGCAGTCGATAAAAATACCGGCAAGGTGCGTTGGAAGATTGATCGGCCGGTTGTGATTTCGGGCTACTCGACGCCGATTGTTTATCAACCGAAGCAAGGCGCCAAACAGATCATCGTTCCCGAGTCGTTCCAGCTCTCGGCTTACTCGGTTGCGGACGGCAAGCGAGTTTGGTGGGTCCGTGGGCTTGCTTGTGAGATGAAGTCGATTGCGAGTCACGACGATGAGTATCTCTACATCAACGGTTGGGGCTTCCCGCAGAATCAGCCGGGCCAACAGGTGCCGACGATTAGCTTTGAAGAAGGGCTCGCCGCGTACGACAAAGATAAAGATCGCATGATCACGAAGGCTGAGATTTCCGCCGCCGGCGGCACGACAAAGATGGACAAGCTGCTGGTCGCCGCGTATGAAGCGTTTGACATGAACCGCGATGAGAAGTTGAACGACAAAGACTGGGAAGTGTTTCGCGCGATGCTGGCGTCAGAGAATGGCTTGCTCGCGATCAAGATGGGCGGGCAGGGTGACCAGACCGCGAATGCGATTCGTTGGCGCTACACGAAGCCGGTGCCGCAAGTGCCGTCGACGCTGCTTTACCAGAACGTGCTTTACATGATTAACGACAGCGGGATTCTCATCTCGTTCGATCCTGTGACGGGAAATGTGATCAAGCAGGGACGTCTGCATGGCGCGATTGATAAATATTTCTCCTCGCCGGTGGCGGCTGATGACAAGGTGTTTTTGATTGGCCAGGGTGGACAGGTGTCTGTCTTGAAGGCGGCCGGCGAGTGGGAAGTGCTCGCTGTCAACGAACTCGATGATGAGTGCTACGCCACACCCGCAATTGCGGATGGACGTATATATATTCGAACACGTAGCGCCCTCTACAGTTTCGGTAAGTAGCCACAAAAGGCACAAAAAGCACAAAAGATCTTTCTTAAGTTCTTTATGTGCTTTTTGTGCCTTTTGTGGCCAAGATTTCCTGCCACAAACAGGAAAGCCGGTGGTGAGCGTGATGGGGGTCGTTTCTGAGCTCAAGGCAGACACACGCCAGGTAATCGTCACCACAGCTTCGGGCAGCCAGGTCACCGTCACCCTCAGCGATCGCACTGTGTTCATGCGTATCCCGCCCGGTGAATGCAGGTTCAGATCAGGTTCGGGTTTTAGGTTTAGCCACGGATTTCACGGATATACACGGCAGAAATCAACAGTGTAAATCCGTGTAATCTGTGGCTAAATGTTAACATCTCCTCACAATGGTCATTCATCTGCTCGACGGCACCTACGAACTCTTTCGACACTTCTACGGCATTCGTCGTTTTAAAAAGACTGATCCGCCGTTTGGCGCGGTGACTGGTGTGCTCGCGACAGTCGTGCAGTTACTTGAAGACGGTGCGACGCATGTCGGGGTGGCGACCGATCACATCATCGAGTCGTTTCGCAACAATCTCTGGGCGGGTTACAAAACCGGCGCGGGCGTTGAGCGTGCACTGAAGGCGCAGTTCACACCGCTCGAAGAAGCGCTCGTCGCCATGGGTGTGGTCGTGTGGCCGGAGGTTGAGCTCGAAGCGGATGATGCGCTCGCGTCGGCCGCGTATCTGGCCGCGCAGGACGAGCGCGTCGAGAAGGTTTGCATCTGGACGCCTGACAAAGATCTCGCGCAATGCGTCGTCGATGAGCGTGTGGTACAAGTTGATCGACGCGGTAATGCGATTCGTGGCGCGGATGCGGTGCGTGCGAAGTTTGGCGTGGCGCCGGAGTTTATTGCGGACTATCTCGCGCTCGTGGGCGACTCGGCGGATGGTTATCCGGGAATCCCTGGACTTGGCCCAAAGACCGCGGCTTCGTTGATCAATCGTTATGGGCCAATCGAGAAGTTTGGTCCTGAAGTTTTGAATGAACAGAACCGCACGCTGGCGTTGTTGTTCAAAGACCTCGCCACCTTGCGCACGAACGCGCCGTTATTTAAAGATGTCGATGAGCTTGAGTGGCGTGGTGCGACGCCGGAGTTCGCGGAAGTCGCGGAGAAGATCGGCAGTGCGCGGTTAGCCGCTCGCGTCCGTAAATTGGAGAAAAAGTTGGGCCACGGATGAACACGGATTAACGCAGATCTGCGTTTATCTGTGTCATCCGTGGCTAAAAAGAAATGAGTGCAGCAGCAGCCGTGGCGCCGGCGAAGCGCCGCTTTGACCGATCGATTGTTGAAGGCCCATTGCGTCCGGCGGTGTGGAAGATCGCTTGGCCGTCGATGCTCACGAACGTCATCGGTGGCTTGCAGGGAATGATCGATCACGCGCTCGTCGGCAATCTCGTCGGTTACAAAGCCAACGCAGCGATCGGCGTGAGCTGGCAGATATTTATCGTCGTTATTGTTTTCATCTCATCGTTGTTTACGGGAATGAGCGTGCTCGTCGCGCGTTTCGCGGGGGCGGGCGATGCGGAAAAAGTTAACCGCACTGTCTACCAGGCGTTTCTCACCGCGATCTTTCTCGCACTCGGAATCCTCGCACCTGTCGGCTACTTCGTTTCACCTACACTGCTAAACATCGTCAACGCTGCGCCGGACGTGAAAGCGGAAGCATTACCGTTTCTTCGCACCATGTTTCTGTTCAGCAGCGGCATGATGGTTTTCTTCATGATGAGCACCGCGTTGCGTTCGGCCGGAGACGCGCGCACGCCGATGATGCTCGGCATTTCGATGACGGTGCTGAACATCGCCCTCAACCTGTTGCTGATTGTCGGCCTCGGTCCGATTCCATCGTTTGGAACGAAAGGCGCGGCGATGGGAACGTGCATCGCCTCGGGGATCATTGCACTGTTTTCATTGCAGAGACTCTGGAGCGGCGCGTGGGTGATCTCGATTCCGCGCGGCGGAGGCTTTGGTCCGAACTGGTCTATCATCAGATCGATCTTCAAGTTTGGTCTGCCGACTGGGGTGCAGGGAATCGCGATGAATATCGGTGGCGTGCTGATGTTGTCGTTTATCGGCTCGCTCGCGCAGAGTGCAGCGGCGCAGGCAGCGTTTGCGGTTTCTTACACCGAGCTCTTCTCGTTGATCACCTGGACTTCAGTGGGATTGATGGGCGCGGCAGCGGCGGTGGCTGGTCAGAACCTCGGTGCGGGCCAGCCGGATCGCGCGGACGCCGCGGTGCACGTGGCGGCACGTTTCGGGTTCGCGGGCGCGTTGTTTGTCGGGATCTTCTTTTTGTTCTTCCCGCGACAGCTCCTCGCGATCTTTGGGATGCACGATCAGATGGTGGTGGAGCTTGGAGTTCAGTTGTTGCGTGTGTTGAGTGTCTCGGGGTTGCTGATCGCGGTGGCGCTGACTTACACGGGTGGACTGCAAGGCACCGGGGACACACGCAGCCCGCTATACATCTCGATCATCTCGCAGGTGATTGTGCCGTTGGGAATTTGCTTCGTGATCAAGCAGACAGGAACGCTCGATCCGATCGATATCTGGCTCGCGATCCTCGCCGGACACGCGACGCGATGCGTTCTCAGCGTAATCCGCTTCAGGCAAGGCAAATGGCGCACTATCTCCGTGGAGTAATTTAGCCACGGATAAACACGGATTATTTCTTCCCGCCTAAGCTCTGCTTGAGGATTTTGACCAGGTCGACCACCTTCCGATCGTTATCGACCTCTTCCTCAACCTTCACCACGTTCTCGCGGTTCTTCTCTTTCTTCTTCACGAGCTTCAACAGCGAATCTGACTGCTTGTCCGCGAGCTTCGTTGGCGTAAACTGCTTCTTCGACTTGTTCGCAATCAACTTTTCAAACTTCGTTACCGTCGCCTTCGAAGGCGCCGTCTTCTTCGGCAACCCCACATCAGACGGCGAGCGCAGCTCATCCGCAAAACGCATCGTCTCCGCCCGCAGGATACCTTTGTCGGAGAAGATCGCGACCAAATATTCTTTCCCACGCATCACGAACGTCGCGATGCCCGCGAGCCCGCTCTTGTCCATCGTTTCCGCGAGCAGCTTGTAAGCCTTCTGCGAACCCGCCGCGGGGGTCAGAAAATATCCACGCTCGAAATAGATCGGCGGTATCGACTCCGCCGGCACGAACTGCTTCAGATCGATGTCACGTGTCTTCTCCGGAGCGAGTCTCTCCAACTCTTCGTCGGTAACGATGATGTACTTCTCTTTATCGACCTCAAACCCACGCACCACTTCATCCGCATCGAGATCCTTGCCCGTCTTCTCCGCGTAGTACTTGCGCGCAAGCGGCTGCCCGTCTGGTCCAAGCATGCGCAGCGACGTGCGATTCGATCGCGTCGCGGGAAACAAACTCACCGGCACACTGACGAGTCCAAACGTCAGCGTTCCCGACCAGAATGGTCTTCCGCCCGCACTCTCCTCTTCGGGTTCGGCTCTTCTCTGACTTGCACTACTACGCGGCACGTTTTTCCTTCTTCCTCAGCGCCTCGATGCTCTTCGCGAGCACGTTATCAAGCGCTGCCGTTTGACGTTTCGCCTTCACCGGCTTCAATCGCGGCGCGCGTCCCTTCGCCTTCTTCTCGATGAACTCCATCACACGCTCGCGGTACTCGTCTTTGTATTCCTTCGGATCAAACTCACCTTGCAACATCTCGACGAGCTGCGTCGCCATCGCGAGCTCTTTCTGCGTCGGCGCGGCGCCTGACGGCTTCGTCAGATCGTCTGCAAGGATCACTTCATTCGCATCGCGGAGGGTAAACAGGAACAGATAATCGCCCACAGCGCGCAGCGCGCCCGAGTAGTACTTGTTGCGCATCACCCAGTGCGCGATTCCTTCACTCTCTTTGTTCTGCAGCGCCTCGACGAGTGCGAAGTAATCTTTCTCGTCGCCGTCAGGACCAGCGTAATAAGGCCGCTCATACCACTGCTCGCTGATCTTTGTTTGTGGAACAAACTCGACGATCTCGATATCGCGAGACGGCGGCGGCTGTAGCTTTTCGAGATCCTCCGCGGTGAGAATCACGTATCTTCCCGGTTCGATCTCGTAGCCTTTTTGGATCTCTTCGGTTGGTACTTCGTCGCCCGAGTCAGGATCGATCATGTGCTGCTTCACGCGTTTCTTTGCTTTGTCGTCGAGCACGTGAAAACGCACCGTGCGATCCTCCACGGCGGAGTAGAGTTTGACCGGCACTTTGGTGGTGCCGAGTTTGATTTCGCCTTTCCAGATAGCCCGTGCTGCCATAACTACTTCCTTACTGCTCGCAACAACCGGAACATCGCGCATCGCCCGTTTCAGATTCCTGTACGCATAATGGACAAACGTTGCTATCGCAATCGAGACAGTATGCTCCTGTTTGATATGCGTACGACTGCTGGCACGTCGAACAGATCTCGGTGCCGCCGTCGAACCACCACCACGGAGCGGCGTTCGAGGTCGCTTGTGCTCGCTTCAATTTTTCGACTCCTCTACTCGATTTTGATGCCACGATTCAGGGCAATCCCCCGGGCTTTCATTATGACGTCGTCGTCGATTGTTTCAGTCCCTTTAATCATGCCGTCTACTTGCTCGATCGTGCGGCCGAGCGCTTTCGCGAGTTTCTCGTTGTCGGAGTCGAAACCCTGATCGCGCAGTGCCCCGAGCATGTGTTGGGCTTCTTCCTGGTTAGTCCCTTTGTCGTCCACTTCCTGGTCGAGCATCACACAGACTCCTGTCCTCTGTTCTGTTCCAGATCACAATTGGCTTTGCACGGGAGACTAGCGCAAGTGAAATGCCAAAGAAGGAGACATCAGAGGCACGAAGTCGTAGGGAGTCAATCTAACGACTTAAGTTTACTAATTTAATTTTCGGTTTGGTTAGTTTTTCTCTGCGTAACCTCTGCGTTCCTCTGCGTCTCTGCGGTTTACTTTTCACCGCGGAGACGCAGAGGGACGCAGAGGTTACGCAGAGAGGTGCCTATCTCCACTCTCCCTGGATTGTGAATGCGGCCCAGTAGTGTGGCTGGCGCCAGCGTGGATCCTGGGACATTGAGACTTGGGCGGCGCGGAGAGCTGCGGCTGGCCGAAGCTTCTGGCCGAGCATCGCTTCGTAAAAGCGCTTCATGAATTCAGCCGACGCTCGATCATCGATCTGCCAGAGACTCGCGATCACACGCGGCGCACCGGCGTACATGAACCCGCGCGTCAGTCCGACGAGTCCTTCTCCGCGAATCTCTTTGCCGAGCGCCGTCTGACACGCGCTCAGCACGACGAGATCTGCTGACAGTTTCAAGTTGTACAGATCATAGAGTCGTAGAAATCCATTCTGCGGTTGACCTTTCTCATCGACGAGCGACAAAACGATCCCTGAAAGCTCAGGATGATCGTTGTTGATGATGCCGTGCGTTGCGAAGTGGACCACGCGATACTGGCCCAGCTCATCACTCGTGGCGAGCTTACGGTTCGCGGCAAAGTCAACGGCCTCGAGTTTCGAATCACTTCCTGCCAGATGCGCGATCGCGTCAGCTTCCTGACGACTGAAACGCAACCGTCGCAAACCATCCAACGCGGGATCGCCTGATCGTAGAGCGTACATCGGAGCGGCTTTCTCGAAAGGAGCCGGCTGACCAAGTCGCGCCGCGGCAACACGCGGATCATTATTCGAGAAAACTGGATCGGCGAGCACGGCAACCATCTTGCTCGCCGGTTTACGATTCGCAGTCTCTTGTCTCAGGATCCCGACAACCGATGCGGACGGCGCCATCACCACTTCGTGATCGACAATCAGCGCGCGTGTGTTAGCTGCCGGATCAGGCAAACCGGCAAACGGAATGTATTGCAAAACACCGTCGCTGACGATCAGCAGTCGCTTGTCTTTCAACTCAGCAGCGACTGGACCAAGTATCAACCGGCTCAGAGTTGCAGATGCTTTCGCATACTCCGCATCGGCGAGTTGCAGTCGCTGTCGTCTTTGCCCGAGTGTTTCTTTCGGAATGTTTACAGTGCGCGCCGTGAGTAGCTCATAGACGCGTCTCGCTGCCGGTTCGATCACGGCACGTTTCGGCAGCTCAAACGACTTGATCGAGTCAGGCGTGACGGCCCACACGAAGCTTCGCTCTTCACCCAGAGAGTATTCGAGCAGGAGCGTCTCGCGATCGAGAATTTTGTGTTGAATCTCGTCCAGCTTGAGTGGCACGGGCTGGACGAGCGCGGTGAACTGCGGACTGCTTTCACGAATGCGACCTTCGAGTTGCTCGAGCTCGGTCGTAAGTGCCGAGAGTTCTTTGCGCGCGGCTTCAGCTTCGGCTTCGGTATGTTTGCCGCTGAGCAATTGCATCTGCTCCTGCGCTTTCTCGTCGATCTGTGTTGCGAGCGCACCCTTTCGCTCCAGCAGTGACGGATCGATGCCGTGACGAATTTTGCTGCCGGCCTCTGAGAGTAACTGCAGGAGCGAACGTGCGCGTCCCGTTTCACTCGCGTTGAAAGCGATCGCTTCGAGTTGTTCCGACGGATTGTCTTTTTGCAGGCGCATCAACAAGTCGATATAAAACTCGCGATACTGTTGCACTGACGCGAAGAAAGTTGTTCGCAGTTGCGGGCTCGCGACGTTCAGGCGCACGACCTCGAATTGGACCAGCGCCTCTTCAATTCGCTTGCGGGCTTCGACGAGGTTCCCGCGATCGCGCTCGAGACGAGCAATCTCGGCGAGCGTGGTGGCGATGCCTCTCTGATCTTCGGCGATTTTGCGTAACTCGAGCGCCTCGTTGAGGTAAGTAAACGCTTTGTCATACTCGCCGAGACTGCGATACGCGACACCCATGTGATTCAGAACCGTAGCTGTGTAGTACTTGTTATCGATCTGCCGCATGAGCAGCAATGATTGGCTGTAATAATCGAGTGCTTTGGTGGTATCGCCGAGGTAGTAATAGCAGTTGCCGATGTTACTGAGTGTGATGGACCGACCAGTGTTGTTGGCGGCGCCTTGTCGCAGCTCCAGCACCTGCAAGTGTGATTCGAGAGCGCGCTGATATTGGCCCAGCTTCGCGTACGTCGAAGCCATATTACTGATGACTACGTGATCCGTTTTGCCAAGCTTCTTATTAATCTCAAGGACCTGTTCGTACATTTCCAGTGCGCGCTGGTTCTCGCCCAGCTCGGCGTAGATCCATGCGGTGTTGTTGAGAGTGTTTGCTTCGCTTTTGCGATTGCCGAGTGCTTTGTAAAGAGCTTCGGCTTGTGAGTAGCAGTCGAGGGCCTTCTGATACTGGCCGATGTCGCCATACAACCAACCGGCCTCAAACAGGGTCGCGGCCACCATCGGTTTGTCGTTCAGACCGCGCCAGATGGAGACGGCTGCCAGGTATTTATCGATCGCTTGCTGGTAGGACTGTCCCGTTCGCTTTTCGGTGAGTGCCTCGGCCTCGGCGACCAGTTTCTCTGCGGTGTCGCGGTTGGGATCCTGTGCAGAAGTAATTGAGACACAAGCCAGTAGAACGAAGATTATTGAGAAAGACTTCCATGCGAGGTCACGATAATGGCGGGACATAAAAACCTCCAGCAGGCAGACATTCGTGGTTTAAATAGGAACGCGAATTTTTTCGCCAGAAAGGGATCATCATGGTATAAGATTTCTTCGCTACTACCTCCCGGCATTTGAACGAATCCCAGATAAGTAAGAATTTTCGCTGAGTGCAGTCCTCCCGGACTTTGTCGCTCGTGCGATTTTTAGTCGAGCCACAGCCGTCCGCCAATCCGTCTGTTTGATGGTTTCAGCACTACGAGACCATTTACGCTCCCGCGCGATTACATCCTGTTTGCAACGTTGTAATAGGAGTCACGTTCGGATGAGCGTTAGTCAATCCTCGGGAGAAGCCAAGCGGGGCCGGCCACAAAGACAAACAGCAGCGCCGCTCGGGAATCTGGTTCTTAATGCGATGAAACTTCTGGGCCTTGGTTATAAAGACGTCGTAATGGCGAGTGAGCGTTTGGCCACGCTCAACAACAATCCCGACCTGCGTATCGGTAAATCAACACTGGGCAACATCATCAGCGGCACTATCAGGCAACCAGGCACAGCAAAACTCGACAGCCTGCGAGTAATTCTGAATCTGTCTCGCGCCGAGATCGATGCGGCGCTCGGTTTGCAGCCCGAGCGTCGCTTCAATGAGCAATTGGAGATGACGCGAGCGCGCACTCACGAAGTGGCGATTGATGTTGTGACGAGACAGCGTCGCGTGAAGCTGCCGATCGTCCGCGATGACACTGACTTCGAAAAAACGCAGATGTTGCCGTCTCAGTGGGCCGAGGTGGAGGTTGAATATCTCGGATCGTTCTACCCGCCGCATCTTGCTTATATCGTCATCGGCGAAGAAGATACGAATGTGTCGCCTGTGGCTCCGCCGGGTAGTCGTTTACTGGTGAACAAACTTCTGACTGAAGTGCATCCGGCAGAGAACGTCAGTTTTCACGAGCGCGAGTTGTTTTATGTGTTGACGCCGAGAGGTTTCACTTGCGTGTACGCGGAGACAGCGCCGGGCGATCGGATCGTATTGATACCGCATCCGGCTTCGGGGAATGTACGTGAGGAGTTTTACCGCAGTGAAGTGCAGATCATTGGACAGGTGATTGGCGTGCTTTATCCTCACTGACGCCTAATTGTCCGGTATCGTGAACAATTGCACGCGTTAACACGAAGAAATCATCCTGCTCAGACATGATTTTGCTGGCAATTTTATGCCAAGGCAATGGATTTATCCGCCATACGGATAAATAAAAAAAGTTGGCTTCATTCGAAGATCTGTTCTGTACACTCTCGCACCCTGTTAAGCGGTTCGTAGGTCTCGCCCAAAATCACCCAGAAAACTAAACCTCCCGGCAGATCGAATTGGAGAGGACCAAGGTGCCGGCTGGCCAGAAGTTAAAGTCACTCCGCAATCGTCGTCACATCACTGTTCGCGAAGTTGAACAGGCAAGCCGCAGAATTGCGGACGCGAAGGGAGATAAGCGGTTCTGCATCTCCAACGGCTGGTTGGCCCAACTGGAAAACGGCGACTCGGAACCAAGTATATGGAAGCTTTTTAGCTTGAGCGTTGTCTATCGCGCCGATCTTCTCGACCTTCTTCGTCTGTACAACATCGATGTAAACGATAAGGAAAAATACAATACAGTCGCCGAGCCATGTGGCACGCAATTGCTGTGTCAGAACGGCAACGGCCACGACTTATCTAAAGTTTCCCTTGCTCAGAATCAATCATTGACGAGTCTGAAGCCTCGTAACGGGGACACTTGCGCGGCCCATATTCTATACGGTCATCTGGGCCTGACTGACGTCACGATGTATCCGATGATCAGACCAGGCGCGCTTTTGAAGATCGATACTCGCCAGACCAAACTCGTGGCCGGTGCGTGGCGCAATGAGTATGAACGACCGATCTACTTCATTGAGTTGCGAAATGCTTATGCATGTGGCTGGTGTGAGCTGCAAGGAAATCAGTTGTTGATGATCCCTCATCCTTCATCACCGGCGAGCGTGCGCCGCTTCGTCTATCCGAAAGAGGCAGAGGTCGTCGGCCGCGTGGTCGGCTACAGCACAGATTGTGTCGACGTTCATGCAGGGAGCTAAGGACATGCATGTGAAACGTTCCGGCGAGTTTTGGTGGCTGCTATCGCAGGTCAAGCCATTCTTTCGCCTGCATCTCGGCAGTTACCTGTGCATTGTTGCGGCCAGCATCCTCGTTCTTATTGATCCACTCATCATAAGGTTTTTGATTGACACAGTTATTCCAAACCGCCGCTTTAGTTGGCTGCCGCTTGTGGCTGCGGCGTTCTTTTTCAGTTACATGGGACGATTGGGCTTTGACAGTCTTGCCGGAATCCTGAACTTTCGGGCGGTGCAGAAGATGACTTACCGGAGCCGGCTAAAACTGCTGCGTCATCTCCAGCGTTTGTCCGCTGAGTATCACGACAACACGCCGCCAGGTGACACCTTGCATCGTTTGCAAATGGACGTGGATCAGGTGGGCACACTCACCGGTGAAATGATTCCCGTGTTATTGCGCATGGTTACTGTTTTCACACTCGTCATGACGACGATGCTGTTACTGAATTACCGCCTCACGATTATCGTGTTGCCATTGATTCCGCTTTTTATTCTGGTGCGGCGGCGTTTTCAGCATCGCTTGCGCCACGCGTCTGATTCAGTCCAGCAGCAATCGGGAAAATTGATCGGATTCCTGGAAGAGCATCTCTCAGCAATTGTCCAGGTGCAGTTGCTTTCGTGCGAACAGCGAGAGGCGCGCCGGTTCGCACACATTTCGGGTGATGTCGTTCGTGCACAGATGAAGCGGCGCGGCACCGAGCTCTTTTTCAGTTCTGTTCTTTACCTAATCGTCGTTGCCGGAATGGCGTGTGTGCTGAGTTATGGTGGTTACCAGGTGATGATCGGAACGCTGACTGCCGGCGGCCTGGTTGCGTTTTACGGCTACACGCTTCAACTCTTTATTCCGCTTTACGGCGTTGTCGATATTTATGCAAAAGTCCAGCGCGTCGCGGCGAGTGCGCGGCGTCTGCTCGAGATCAGCGAAGCGAGATCGATCCTGCAAGATGGTGCGTTGCCTTTGAATGTTGATACGCCGGCGGCGATCGAGCTGCGGGAAGTTTGCTTCAGTTACAACCCGGAACGTCCGGTGCTGAACGGAGTGAGCTTGCGTGTGGACCGCGGTGAACGCCTGGCGCTGGTGGGAACCAGTGGCAATGGCAAGAGCACGATTGCAAAGCTGGTCGCGCGCATGTACGACGCGCGCGCAGGGAATGTGTCATTGGACGGAACCGACATCCGCGATCTGAAATTGAAGAGTTTGCGATCGGCGGTGATTTTTGTTCCGCAGGATCCGGTGCTGTTTGATGTCACGTTGCGTGAGAATCTTCTATATGGAAATCCGCACGCGAGTGATGAAGAGCTTGAAACAGTGACAAAGCTGGCGCAGTTGGATGTGTTGATAAAACGTTTGCCAAATGGGCTCGACGAGTCCCTTGGTCCGCGTGGCAATCGTTTGTCGGGTGGTGAGCGCCAGCGCGTGGCGTTGGCGCGTGCGTTACTGCAACATCCGAAGGTTCTTATTCTCGACGAGTGCACCTCGGCGCTCGACGAAGTCACTGAAAAGCGGTTGCTGAGCTCTCTACATGCTTACCTGAAAGACGTGACCACGATCGTCATCTCGCATCGACCATATCCGATTCACTGGGCCAACCGCGTCGTCGAGCTAGGATCTCAGCCCGCTCAGAGCGCCAACGGCGCGACATACGAAAGCCAGGGGCAAGCGCGAAGCGAAGCGGAGCGCGTCGCCCCTGGTAAGCGATAATAAACCCAACCAGCCCTGAGAGGGCGAAATCGCGTGTGTGTATTTCGGCCTTTCAGCCTCGGTCGCGTATTGCTCTCGTACCAGGGGCGACGCGCTCCGCTTCGCTTCGCGCTTGCCCCTGGCTTTCATATTCCGCGCCGTTGGCGCTCTGGTCCGACTTTTATGCCACACGTGCTTCTTCTTGCTTAGTTTTCCAAGCAAGAATGGAAATTCAAAACAGCCCTGCCATTAAAAACTGCGAGCAAAACCGTACTTCTGCTTGTAAAACTAAGCAAAAATTCGAAGTTTTCCCGTGCTGCGCGCTTGAAGATTAGAGTCGTCAACATCTCAGTTGCGGGCCAATGACAGCGGCGCAGACTTTCCCCCAATAGTCTTTCCTGTTCACAAAGAAAAAATTTTAAACGAGCGCAGAGCTCAGAAAGACCGGTGTTCATCTATGTTGCCGACACCGACAACTACGACGCTGCATTCTCATCCGTCCATCACCGACAGAGCACGAAAGCACA
>Ga0081539_10000632_pt1 | contig 71274 bp, 61 predicted proteins | sample TabmetS4T2R2_FD_71023 | JGI IMG/M metagenome (GOLD analysis project Ga0081539, IMG submission 71023) | Tabebuia heterophylla rhizosphere microbial communities from the University of Puerto Rico - S4T2R2 | ecosystem: Host-associated > Plants > Roots > Rhizosphere ...
AGGGTCGAGTTGGTGGCTGGCGGCCCGGCGGGTGAGGATCCGGTGCATGCCAACTGTCCCTCGCCGCCCTGCGGCGCAAGCAGAACGTGACCGGCTCCAGGCTCGCCGGCTGCGCGCCGCCGGGTTGTTCGCCGCCGGCGTCACCCAGGCCGAGGTCGCCCGCCAGCTCGAGGTCTCGGCCCAGGCGGTGAGCGTCTGGCACGCCCGCTGGAAGGAAGGCGGCACCGAGGCCTTGTACAGCCGCGGACCCAGCGGCCCGACACCCAGGCTGTCGGATGCCCAGCTCGCCACCGTCGAGCAGACCTTGCTGAAGGGAGCGACCGCCAACGGGTTCACCGGGGAACTGTGGACGCTGGAGCGGATCGCGCTGGTGATCGAGCGCCTGACCGGCGTCCGCTACCACCCCGCCTGGGTGTGGGCGGTGCTGCACCACCGCCTCGGCTGGACGGTCCAGCGGCCCAAGCGCCGCGCCGCCGAGCGCGACCAGGCGGCCATCGACCGCTGGGTCAAGCAGCGCTGGCCACAGATTCTGCAAACGCCCAACGGCGCAGAGCCTGCCTGGTCTTCTTCGACGAGACCGCGCTCAGCTTGACCCCGAACGTGCGCCGCACCTGGGCGCCCCGGGGCCGTCCGCCGGTGCTGACCCATCCGTTCAACTGGAAGAAGGCCTCCATGGCCGCGGCGCTCTGCTATGGCGTGCGCGGCGGCGGTGCCCAGCTCGCTTTCCACATCACGGCCGGCAACTACGACACCGACCGACTGATCGAGGTGCTGGGCGAGCTGCGCCGGTTCCTCGGTGGTGAGAAGGCGACCCTGCTCTGGGATGGCCTGCCCGCCCACCGCAGCCGGGCCATGCGAGCCTGGCTGGCGACCCAGCGGTCCTGGCTGGTGGTCGAGCGCCTGCCCGCTTACGCGCCCGATCTCAACCCGACCGAGGGCCTGTGGTCCAGCCTCAAGGCGGTCGAGCTGGCCAACCTCTGTGGCCCGACCTTGGCCGAGGTGATCGCCCAGGCCCACCGCGGCATCGACCGTGTCCGGCGGACGCCACATCTTGCCTACTCGTTCCTGCGCCGCACCGGCCTGTCGGTCTCATGACCCATCAACCCGACACCCAGGACCCGTTAGGTGCGCGACCTGCTCGCGCTTGAGGCCGCGGGCGTGGTCGAAGTCGAACTCCTCCAGGCTCTTGCGGGCCGGGAACCGGGCGGCCCGGATCCGGCCTTCCCCGCCGTGCGACTCCCGGGCCGAGACTTCCCGCTGTAGGCAGGCGACCAGGAATTCCTCATGCGACCACGATTCGGTGCGGGCCCGGTCGGCCAGCCGGGGTACCGACTCGCGCAGCGTCGGTGCCTTCAGCGCGCGGGTCAAAAACGCCACCTCGGCGGACAGGTCCCGGCCGGTCGCCGGCGCGCTGCCGGTGCGGGTGGCCATCACGCCACCCCGCCGTCAACGCCGAGCGCGGCGTCGACGCCGAGCGCGGTGTCCAGGCCGAGGGCGGTGTCGTAGTCGTGCAGGCGGCGGTTCTGCACCTCGGGGTCGGCCACCGGGTGCAGCCGGGTGACCCGCTGGCGGCGCAGCACGGTCGCCGCGGTGACATGGTCGGGGTGGGAGACGGTCTGGTGCCAGCTCCACCGCCGGTCGTGGTCGGCCACCAACCGTCCGTCGCAGAAGGCCCGCACCCGGTGCAGGTCGGCGACCACCTCGATGCGGCGGCCGATCACCGCGGGGTGCACCGAGTAGTCGTTGGCGTCCAGCCGGATGTAGTGGTCGCGGGGCAGCCGCACCGAGAACCGCCACCCAGTCGCCGGCGGCACCGGCGGCAGAGTGACCATGGCCTGCCGGTCCGCGGTGATCCGGTCCGTGGGGGCGCAGCCCAGCACCCGCCGGATCCGCGCGTTCACCACGCCCAGCCACTGCTGCAGCTGGGTGTTGAAGTCGGCCGGGCCGGTGAAGGTGCGCCCGGGCAGGAACGAGCGCTCCAGATAGTCGTGCGCCCGTTCGACCAGCCCCTTGGCCTCCGGGTCGGCGGGCTTGCACACGATCACCCGGACGCCGAGCGTGCCGCGGAACGCGTGGCACTCCGTGGTGAGCTCGGTCCGCCCGGCCCGCCATCGGCCGATGGCGCCCTCCCCGTCCCACACCAGCACCCGGGGCACCGCCCCCAGCGCGCCGATCAGCTGCCACCAGCCGGCGAACAGGTCCGCCGCGGACCGGGTCGGGATCAACACCCCGGACAGCCACCGCGAATAGCCGGTCACCATCGTCAGCACCGGCAGCTGGGTGGGCTTGCGGACCTGTCCGCAGCCCACCGGCAGCTCGATCGGCGGGAACCAGAAGTCGCACTGCGCGATCTCCCCGGCCCGGTAGCTGGTCCGGCCGGCCGGGTCCGGCGGCAGATACACCGGCCGCAGCTGCGCCACCCGGCCACTGAGCACCCGGATCGATCGGGTCCACCCGATCCGCTCCGCGATCACCGTCGCCGGCATCGTCGGATACACCTGCAGCAGCTCCCGGATCCGCGGCTCGACCGCGTCCACGATGGAGCCTGCCGGCTGCCGCACATACTTCGGTGGCGCGTCCTTGGCCAGCGCGGCCCGCACCGTGTTCCTCGAGATACCCAGCACCCGCGCGATCTGCGAGATCGGCATCCGCTCCGCCCGACGCAGCCGGCGGATCTCTGCCCAGTCCTCCACGCCCAACACCCGCTTCCTCCCGGCTCGGTGTTTCGAGCCAGGCTCTCGGCGAAGCTGGTCAATTTTCGGTTGCCGCGCCCTGTTCAGTTTTCAGCTGCCGTCGACAGCACCCCGAGTCGAGATCCGAACCTCTTCACCGTGAAACGCCCGAGGACCGAATCCTCCTCGCAGGAAAACAGGGGCTCGAAAACCAACACCAATGTTCCTGCGAGGAAAATCCACGCCGCCCGCGCCCCGCGCACCACGAGCTGCACGCGACGCCCGGCACCCCGAGTCGCGACCCAAATCTTCCTCACCGTGAAACACCCGAGGACCGAATCCTCCTCACAGGAAAACACGGGCTCGAAAACCAACACCAATGTTCCTGCGAGGAAAATTCACGCCACCCGCACCGCGCACCACTAGCTGGACGCGACGCCCGGCACCCCGAATCGAGACCCAATCCTCCTCACCGTGAAACACCCGAGGACCGAATCCTCCTCACAGGAAAACACGGGCTCGAAAACCAACACCAATGTTCCTGCGAGGAAAATCCACGCCACCCGCGCAGGCCCGAGAGGCAGCCGTCCCGGGAGGTAGCGCCGCGAGGCCGGCGCCCCGCGAGTGCCGGCCGCCCCAGGAAGGACCAACCGCCCACGAAACGCCAACCGCCCCGCGAGGGGCCAGCCGCCCCGCGAGGGGCCACCCGCCCCGCCCCAGGACGGGCCACCCGCCCCAGGACGGGCCAGTCGCCCCAGGAGGAGCCAGCCGCAACAGGAGCGCCAGCCACCCCCAGGAGGGGCCAGCCACCCCGCGAGAACCAGCCACCCCGCGCGATCGGGAACCCGAGCCGATCAGCTCGCCGCGGACGTCTTGACCAGTGTTCGGATCTGGCGCAACAGGACCGACAACGCAGCCAGGTCGGCCGGGGAGTCTTCCACGTTGCCCATCGCGTTTCCGGCCCTGGCGATCGATGCCGCGTTGACCTGCTCCCACTCCGACACCCGGTCTTCCGGAGAGTTCTCCGACGGCGTCGACTGCAGCACCTCGGCAGTCAACCCGGCCAGCGCCGCGTACAGGTCGTACCGCAGCGCCATCCGGGCCAGGGTCTGCCACCTATCGTTGCGCGGCAACCGGGAGATGCGGGAGAGCAGCGCATCGACCTGGAACCGCTCGGAAATGACGAAGTAGACCTTGGCCACCTCGGTCAGGTCACGGCCGGTGGCCTTCGCGGTCTCCAGGATGTCGAACAGGCCGAAGCCGTACACGATCCGGGTGAGCGTCTCCGCCACCTCGGCCGGGATGCCCAGTTGGACCAGCTCCGCGACGTTGTCCTCCATCGCGGTCCGCTCGGCCCCGACCACCACGGTCGGCAGTTGCGGCAGCAGCGTGCCGACGCCGGGCCCGACGCGGGCGATCTCGCCGGCAACGTCGATCGGCGACCGGCGGTTGCTGACCAGCCAGCGCACGGCGCGGTCGAGGAGCCGCCGCGCCTCGAGGTAGACCTTGCACTGCGCCGAGGTGGGCGCCTGATTGTCCAGCCTCTCGATCGCCGCCCACAGGTCACCCAGGCCGTAGACATCGCGCACCACCACGTAGGCGCGGATCACATCGGCCGCCGACGCGCCGCTCTCCTCCATCGCGCGGAACACGAACGACGTGCCGCCGCGGTTCACCACCTCGTTGACCAGGACCGTCGTGATGATCTCGCGGCGCAGGCGATGCCCGGCCATGCGTGCCGCGAAGCGCTCGCGCAGCGGTGTGGGGAAGTACCGGGCGAGCACATCGGTGGTCCAGCCCTCGTCCACCAGTTGCTCGGCGAGGATGTCGCGCTCCAAACCGATCTTGACGTACGCCAGGAGCACGGCGAACTCGGGGGACGTGAGTCCGTCACCCGCTTCGTACCGCGCGGCCAGCTCCTCGTCGGTGGGCAACGCCTCCAGCTCGCGGTTGAGCTGACCGGTCTTCTCCATCTGGTCCAGCATGCGGCGGTGCACCGGCAGCAGCGAGTGCGCCTGTGCCCGGGCATTGCCGAGGGCGGTGGCCTGGTCGTAGTTGTCCCGCAGTACCAGGGCGGCGACCTCGTCGGTCATCGCGGCCAACAGTTCGTCGCGGGCCGGCAAGGACAGCTCGCCGTCGGTCACCGCGGCGCCGAGCAGGATCTTGATGTTGACCTCGTGGTCGGAGCAGTCGACTCCGGCGGAGTTGTCGATGAAGTCGGTGAAGATCCGGCCGCCGTGGCGGGCGAACTCGACCCGGCCACGCTGGGTCAGGCCCAGGTTGCCGCCCTCGCCGACCACCTTCACTCGAAGGTCCCGACCGTTCAGCCGGATCGCGTCGTTGGCCTTGTCGCCCACGTCGGCGTGCGACTCGCTGGACGCCTTCACGTAGGTGCCGATGCCACCGTTCCACAACAGGTCGACGGGCGCGGCCAGGATCGCCCTCATCAGCTCGGCCGGACTCACCGCGGCGACATCGCCCAGGTCGAGGGCGGTGCGGACCTGCGGGGACACGGGGATCGACTTGGCGGTACGCGGATAGACGCCACCGCCCGCACTGATCAGCGAGGTGTCGTAGTCCGCCCAGGAGGACCTGGGCAGGTCGAACAGGCGCCGGCGTTCGGCGAACGACGTGGCGGCGTCCGGATCCGGGTCCAGGAAGATGTGCCGGTGGTCGAAGGCGGCCACCAGCCGGATGTGCTCGGACAGGAGCATTCCGTTGCCGAACACGTCGCCGGACATGTCGCCGACGCCGACCACGGTGAAGTCCTGCGCCTGAGTGTCCGTACCCATGTCCCGGAAGTGCTTCTTGACCGATTCCCAGGCGCCGCGCGCGGTGATGCCCATCTTCTTGTGGTCGTATCCGGCGCTGCCGCCGGAGGCGAAGGCGTCGCCGAGCCAGAAGTCCTTGCGCAACGAGATCTCGTTGGCGATGTCGGAGAAGGTGGCCGTACCCTTGTCCGCCGCCACCACCAGGTACGGATCGTCGCCGTCGTGCCGGACCACGTCAGGGGGCGGCACGATCTTGCCGCCGCGAATGTTGTCGGTGACGTCCAGCAACGCCGTGATGAACCGCTTGTAGCAGGCCACCGCCTCGTCCCGGTCACCCGGCTTCTGCTTCAGCACGAAGCCGCCCTTGGCGCCCACCGGCACGATCACTGCGTTCTTCACCATCTGCGCCTTGACCAAGCCGAGTACCTCGGTGCGGAAGTCCTCACGACGGTCCGACCAGCGCAGGCCGCCCCGAGCCACCGCGCCGAACCGCAGGTGCACGCCCTCGAACCGCGGCGAATAGACGAAGATCTCGTACTTCGGGCGCGGCTGGGGAAGGTCCGGAATGGCCGGCGGGTCGAGCTTGAACGCCACGTAGGACTTCGGGCGCTGGTCCGGGCCGCGCTGGTAGAAGCTGGTACGCAGGGTGGCCTGGATCAACGTCAGGTACGACCGGAGGATCCGGTCCTGGTCGAGGCTGTCCACGCCGTCCAGCAGGACGGTGATCTTCTCGACCAGATCCGCGGACCGGTGGGACCGCTCCTTCTCGCCGATCTGCAGCCGGGGCGAGAACCGGGTCTCGAAGAGGTCCACCAGGGACCGGGCGATGTCCGGATAGTCGATGAAGGTCGACTCGACGTACCGCTGGGAGTAGACGTTGCCGGTCTGCCGCTGGTATTTCGCGTAGGCGCGGAGCACCACCACCTGACGCCAGGTCAGGCCGGCCCGGAGTACCAGCTGGTTGAAGCCGTCCACCTCGGCCTCGCCCCGCCAGGCGGCCGCGAACGCGTTCTCCACCTGCGGCCGGACCTCGGCGAGCTCCCGGTGCTCGGTCGGCGGCTGCAACCCGAAGTCGTACAGGTAGATGCTGCCGTCCGGGCGCTGGACCTCGTACGGGCGCTCGTCGATGACCTTGACGCCGAGCGAGTGCAGCACCGGCAGCACGGCGGAAAGCATCATCGGCTCACCGAACCGGTAGACCTTGAACCGGACGTCCAGATCGTCCGGCTCGGCGGCACCCGACTGGGTCACGTGACGCTTGCGGTACAGGTGCATCTCGAGCTGGCCGGGCTCCTCCAGCAACTCCAGCTTGGCCAGGTCCTGCACCGCCTCGTACGGGGTGTGCCCGTCCTTGTAGCTGTCCGGGAAGGCCGCCGCATACCGGCCGAACAGATCCTTGGCCGGCTCCTCACCCAGTTTCCGCTCGAGCACCAGGTCGAAGTCGTCGTCCCACATCCGGGTCGCGTCGGCGAGCATCTCGGCCAGCGCGTTCGGATCCACCGCGCCGGGCGGGTCGGCCGGGTCGGTACGCACCACGAAGTGCACCCGGGCGAGCATCCGTTCGGTGACCCGGGTGGTGTAGTCGACGCCGATGCCGTTCAGCTCACGCAGCAGGATCTCCTGCATACAGAGCCGGTTCGCGGTGGTGAACCTGTCCCTCGGCAGATAGATGAGGCAGGAGATGAACCGTCCGTACCCGTCCCGCCGGAGGAACAGGCGCAACTGCCGGCGGCCGGCCATCCGCAGCACGCCGATGACCGCCTCGTACAGATCATCGGTCTTGATCTGGAAGAGTTCGTCCCGCGGGTAGGTCTCCAGGATCTGCAGCAGGTCCTTGCCGGAGTGACCGCGTGGGGACAGGCCGGAACGGTCCAGCACCTCCATCACCTTGCGACGGACCACAGGCAGCTCGCGCACGCTGGTCCGGTACGCCGACGACGAGAACAGGCCGAGGAAGCGGCGTTCCCCGACCACATCGCCGTTTGCGTCGAACACCTTGACGCCGATGTAGTCCAGGTACGCGGAGCGGTGCACGGTGGCCCGTGAGTTGGCCTTGGTGATCACCAGCAGCCGCTTCTCCAAGGCCCGCTGATACGCCTCCCGGGTCATCGAGGACAGCTTGCGCGGGGTGCCGGAGCCGCGCAGGATGCCCAGGCCGGTGCCTTCCACCGCGAACAGGGTGTCATCGCGCAGCGCGTACTCGCGATAGCCGAGGAACGTGAAGTGGTCGTGCGCGAGCCACTTGAGCAGCTCGACCGAATCGGTGACGTCCTTGTCCGGCACCGGCAGCTTGGTATCCGAACCCCGTGCGGCGGCCAGCTCGTCGGCGATCACCAGCGCCCGCTGCCGCATCCGCGGCCAGTCCTCGACCGCGTCGCGCACGTCGGTCAGCACCCGCCGCACCTCGTTGTGCAGCTGTTCGCGGGCGTCCGCCTCGCGGATCGGGTCGATTTCCAGCCGGATCCAGCTCTCCACGATGTCGCCGTCGATCGCGTCGTCCGGCTCGACGTCCGCCTCCAACTGCGTCAGCTCACCAAGCGGCGCACGGCGTACCACGATCAGCGGATGCACCAGCAGGTGCACCTCGAGTCGGTGCGCGGTGAGCAGAGCGGTGACCGAGTCGACCAGGAACGGCATGTCGTCGGTGACGATCGACACCACGGTGCGCGGCTCTTCCTTGTCCGGCGCGCTGATGTCCAGCTGAAGCTGGCCGGGCAGGCGAACGGCGGCGAGCTCGCGGTGGGCGAGCGCGGCCGCGTACATCTCCTCGGGGGTGAAGCCGACCAGTTCCTCGTCCGGCGCGAATCGCCAGAACCGGTCCACCAGCGCGGCCGTCCGGTGATCCTCGCCGGCCAGCGCGACCGCCTGCCGGACCAGCCGTTCGGCGTTCGGCAAGGGCTCGTCGAGCTCGCCGTCCTCCGCCGTACCCAGCCGGCCCGTGAGGGCGAGCCCGGGGCCTGGTACGAAATCCAGTTCGGGATCGGACTCGGTCGCTGCCTCATCGGCGCCAGGCATGCCTGCACTCCCCTCGACCCACCACCCTGTGGGGTTAACGCGTCGAACACAGCCTACGGCGTGGGCGCGAAGACACGGTTACGCGAAGGTCGCGGACGTGCCGATCCGGCGGGAAATTGATGCGTCTCACCGGCGCGGGACATCAACGTGAATCAAGTACGGTTACCGTTCCGTACGTTTCCAGAACACCTGCCATCGAGTACCCGGGGACGGAGGCTTCATGCGCCGCTCACCGCAACCGCTCGGCCGGTCCAGGACCGGTCGATCTCCGGCTGCGCGCCGATCTGCCGCGACCGTGGCGACCGCGGTCCTGCTCGGCGGCGCCGTCACGGCCTGCGGCCAGGACGGCCCCGGAGAAACGCTTGACGCTTTCCTGTCCGGCTGGAAGTCCGGTGACTTCGCCCGGGTGGGATTCGTCACGCCGGACGGCACCCCGGTGGCGGCCGCCAAGGTGGCTGACGAGATCACCGCACTCTCCGGTGACCTGCCGCAAGCCTCGTTGCTGGTCACCGCGGTCGGCGCGCCGAAGGTGACCGGTGAGATCGCATCCAGCCCGGTGAAGCTGGACTGGACGCTGCCCGGTGGCACGCCGTGGTCGTACGGGAGCACCGTGCGGATGACCGATCGCGGCAGCGACGGCTGGCGCGTGGTCTGGGAGCCGACCATCGTGCACAGCGAGCTGAGCAGCGGCGACAGACTCGAGTTGCGGCGGGTGCCGGCTCAGCGGGCCGGCATTCTGGACAGCGCCGGCCGGCCGATCGTGACCCCGCGCCCGGTGGTCACCGTCGCGCTGGACCCACAGCGGATCACCGACCAGGCGGCACTGCTGAAGGATCTGGCCACCGCCCTGAAGAAGATCAAGGTCTCGGTGGATCTGAAGGACCTCAAGGCACGCGTCGACGAGGCTCAGCCCGGTGCGCGGGTCGACGTGGTCACGTTACGCCGGGAGGACTACGACAAGATCCGCGCCGACGTACGGCCGTTGGACGGCACCGTCTTTCCCGAGGGCACCCGTGACCTCGCGCCGACCCGGGCCTTCGCCCGAGCGCTGCTCGGTACGGTGGACGCCGCGACCCGGGAGGACATCGACGCCAACCCGGACACCGTCGCGCAGGGCGATCAGGTCGGGCACGGCGGCCTGCAGCAGCGGTACGACAGCAGGCTGCGCGGCACGGTCGGCCAATCCGTGGTGATCGCCCGCAAGGCGCCGGACGACACGGTCTCCACCACGCAGCTGTTCAGTACCGAACCGGTGGCCGGCACGCCGGTCAAGACGACCCTGGACGTCCGTGTGCAGGCCGCGGCCGACCGGGCGGTGGCGGCCGAGAAGAAGCCAAGCGCGCTGGTCGCCGTACGGATCAACGGCTCCTCTGTGCTGGCCGTGGCCAACGGCCCGGACGGCGGTAGCGTCGACAGTGCGCTGACCGGCCAGGTACCGCCGGGCTCCACCTTCAAGATGGTTTCCACGCTGGGCCTGTTGCAGAAGAAGGTCGTCACCGAGGATTCCGTGGTGGACTGCCCGCGGACCAAATCGGTGGACGGCCACGAATTCAAAAACGCGCACGGCATGGTGTTGGGCCGGGTGCCGTTCCACACCGACTTCGCCAAGTCGTGCAACACCGCTTTCGTCAACCTGGCGCCGAAGCTCGGCGCGGACGGGCTGAAGAACGCGGCCACGGCGCTCGGCCTGGGGGTCGAGTGGGACCTGGGCGTGGAGGCGTTCAGCGGCAAGGTTTCCGAGGGCGGCAGCCCGACCGAACTGGCCGCGGCCAGCTTCGGTCAGGGCAAGACCGTGGTGAGCCCACTGGCCATGGCGAGCGCGACGGCGGCGGTCGCGCGAGGTGGTTTCCAGCAGCCGAAGCTGGTGCTCGACCCGGTGCCGGCCAACCCGGCCGCGAACGGGCCGGCGCTGACGGAGGCGACGGTCGGACCGCTGCGGTCGATGATGCGCGAGGTGATCACCAGGGGCACCGGCCGCGACCTGCGGGGACTATCCGGCGATCCGGTGTACGGCAAGACCGGCACCGCGGAGTTCGAGACCGGATCTGACCAGACGCACGCCTGGTTCGTCGGTTGGCAGGGTGACGTGGCCTTTGCGGTAATGGTCGAGCAGGGCGGCGCCGGCGCCGACAGCGCCGTGCCGATCGTCGAGCGTTTCCTGGAGGAGCTCAACGGCTGAGGACCGCGTCGGCTTCCGGCGTCAGGAGATATCGGCCGACTCCTCCGGGCCGAGGTCGAACGCCGGGCGCTGGGCGGGCAGCGAGAAGCCGCCGTCGGCCGGGCGCGGGACCTCGACCTCGTCGGCATCCTCGACGCCGTGCATCGTCACCGCCGGCGCCGCGGCTTCGTCCGGCGTGCCGGGAAGGCTGCCGCCTCCGGACATCGCGGCCGCGGCCAGCGGAACACTCTCGGCCGCCGCGGCCGCCCGCCGGATCTGGACCGGATCCGGTTGCTCGGTCCGAGCCCGCCGATCAGCGCGGCGCGGGCCGGCCGGATCAAGCCGGGCGGCGAATTCGCGGACCGGATCCCGCTCCTCGGTCCGGCCTGCAAGATCGCGCCGGGCGGCCACCAGGTCGGGCCGCGCAGCCACCGCCCCGGCCGGCAACAAGCCGGCGACCACGGTGGAGGTGATCTCTTCGGCGTACGCGCCGTCCGCGTCGTAGTCCGGATCGAAGACGGTGATCTCCACGCCGAGGCAGTGCGGCGACTCGACCAGCCCGGCCAGCAACAGTTCCAGCTCCGGAAACGCGATCCCGCCCGGCGACGGCGCATCCACCGCAGGCATCACGGCCGGGTCGAGCACGTCTATGTCCACGTGCACCCAGAAGCCCGCACAATCGACCAGCTGGTCGCGGGCCCACTGGGCACTGCGCGCCGCACCTTCCGCCCGCAGCGTCGGCACCGGCCGGGTCATGATGCCCGCGGCCTGCAGGTCCAGCCGGTATTCGTCCTGCGTCCGGATGCCCAGCACGACCACGTCGACGTCGCGGAAGTACGGGCGGCGGCCCTCGATCGCGGCCAGGTCGGCCTGACCGCGGCCGGTCACCAGGGCGAGGTCCTCGCCCGCGGCGGCGCCCACGTACGAGGCGTTGCCGGGATGCCGGAAGTCCGAGTGGCCGTCCACGAATACCAGGCCGATGCGACCGCCGATGTCCTCACCGAGCCGGTGCATGGCCAGTCCGGAACCGAGCACGATCGAACAGTCGCCGCCCAGGATGACCGGGAACTCGCCCTCGTCGATGATCGCGGCGATCCGGTCGGCGAGCCTTCGGGAGTACGCCGCGATCTCGGCTGCGTGGCAGACGCCGTCGCCCGGTCGCCAGTCGCCCGGGTCGTACCGCGGCGGGGTGAGGCAGCCCGCGTCACGCGCGTGCAGCCGGGAGAGCAGGCCGTGGTCGCGCAGGGCACCGGGCGCCTTGGCGCACCCCGGCACCGACGTCGCGGTCGGCGGGCGCAGTCCGAGATTGGACGGTGCGTCCAGGATGGCGATGCGGCGCATGCGGCCCCCCGACCTTCTCCGAGAACTGCGCTGGCGAGCTAGAAGAGTGCCCTGGCCAGCGCCCGTCTGGCCCCGGCCACGGCGGGGTCATCCGGCCCGGCCACGGTGAACAACGACAGCAGATGCTTGCGTACGGCGTCACGCTCGTCCCCGTCGCATCGCTTGATCAGCTCGATCAGCCGGGCGTAGGCCTCCGCCGCCTGGCCGCTGAGCACCTCGACATCGGCGGCCAGCTCCTGGGCGGCCACGTCGTCCGGGTCGGCGGCTGCCTTGGCCAGTGCTTCGGCCGCGTTCACGCCGGTCACCCGGCGATAGAGCGCGACCTGAGCCAGACCGGACTCGGCCGCGTGGTCCTGCGGGGACTCGGCGAGGATCTTCTTGTACGCCGCCTCAGCCTCGTCCAGGTCACCGGTCATCAGCGCGTCGTCGGCCGCGTCCAGTCGCGGATCTTCCGCCGGGGCGGTCGCGACACCGCCGGCCTTGAGCACAGCGTCGACGTACTGCCGGACCTGAGCCTCCGGCAGCACGCCGGTGAAGCCCTCGACGAGTTGCCCGCCGACCACCGCGACGACCATCGGAATGCCCTGTACGCGCAGCGCCTGCGCCAGCCGCGGGTTGGTGTCGACGTCGATCTTGCCGAGCACCCAGCTGCCGCCGCCCTCGGCGGCCAGCTTCTCCAGTACCGGGGAGAGCTGCTTGCACGGTTCGCACCAGTCGGCCCAGAAGTCCAGGATCACCGGGGTGGCCAGGGACCGCTCGAGCACGGCGGACTGGAAGTTGGCCTCGGTGACGTCGATGACCGTCTCGGGTCCGCCACCCGGCGAGGTAGTCCGCGCCGCGCCGCCGGCAGCCGATGCGGATCCGCCCTGGGTACGCTCACCCTGCGTGGACCCGCGCTGGGTGGATCCTCCCGGCGCGGCTGTGCCGGGTGCGGGGCTGCCCTGCTCGGCGCCGGCCGGACCGGTGGGCCGGGCCGGAGCGGGGCGCAATGCGCTGAGGTCCACCGCGCCGCGCGTGAAGATCGACGGAGTGCTCCGTGGGTCGCTCATGGTTCCCTAGTCTCGCACGCAGGCCTGCGCAACCGACGCGCCGCCGGGCGGGTGATATCAGACGTCACAGAGGAGCGCCGTGCGGGGCGGTGCCTGGACTCCTCACGCGGGGGCTCGCGCTCAGAACCGTGCGGGCTCCCGGTAGATGCCCCACTCGCCCTTGAGCGTTTCGCAGATCTCGCCGAGCGTCGCCTCGGCCCGGGCCGCGTCGAGCATGGCGGGGAGCATGTTCTGATCGGTACGCGCCACCTCGACGAGCCTCTGCAACGCTGCCTTGACACGTACCCCGTCGCGGTTCTCCTTGCGCGCGGCCAGTTCGCGCCGTTGCGCCACCTCGACCTCGTGGGAGACCCGCAGGATCTCCAGTTCCTTGGCCACCGTGCCGGTCTGCGTGTTGACCCCGACGATCTTCTTGTCGCCCTTCTCCAGCGCCTGCTGGTAGGCGAACGCCGCCTCGGCGATGTTGGCGGTGAACCAGCCGTCCTCGATGCCGCGCAGGATGCCGGCGGTCATGGTGCCGTCGTGACTCAGGTCCCGGATCCGGGCGAAGATCTCCTCCGCCTCGGCCTCCATCCGGTCGGTGAGCGCCTCGAGGTACCAGGAGCCGCCGAGCGGATCCGCGACGTTTACCACACCGGTCTCGTCCATCAGCACCTGCTGGGTGCGCAGCGCGATCTCGGCGGACTCGTCGGTGGGCAGCGCGAGGGTTTCGTCGAGGGCGTTGGTGTGCAGGGAGTTGGTGCCGCCGAAGACGGCCGCGAGCGCCTCAACGGCGGTGCGCACGACGTTGTTCACCGGCTGCTGTGCGGTCAACGAGACACCCGCGGTCTGCGTGTGGAACTTGAGCCAGAGTGCCTTCTCGCTGGTCGCCCCGTAATGCTCGCGCAGGTGTCGAGCCCAGATCCGCCGGGCGGCGCGGAACTTGGCGATCTCCTCGAAGAAGTCGATGTGCGCGTCGAAGAAGAAGCTCAGGCCCGGTACGAACCGGTTGACGTCCAGTCCCCGGCTGAGCCCGAGCTCGACGTAGCCGAAGCCGTCGGCCAGCGTGTACGCCAGCTCCTGCGCGGCGGTGGAGCCGGCCTCCCGGATGTGATAGCCGGACACGCTGAGCGGCTTGTATCTCGGTATCTCGCGCGCGCAGTACTCCATCAGGTCGCCGATCAACCGCAGGTGCGGCTCGGGGCCGAACAGCCATTCCTTCTGGGCGATGTACTCCTTGAAGATGTCCGTCTGCAGGGTGCCGTCGAGCCGGCTGATGTCGGCGCCCTGGCGTTCCGCGGCCACCAGGTACATGACGAAGATCGGAACGGCCGGTCCGGAGATCGTCATGCTGGTCGTGACGTCCTGCAGGTTGATCCCGTCGAAGAGCACATCCATGTCGGCCGCCGAGTCGATGGCGACGCCGCAGTGGCCCACCTCGCCGAGCGATTGCGGGTCGTCCGAGTCGCGGCCCATCAAGGTCGGCATGTCGAACGCGACGCTCAGCCCGCCGCCGCCGGCGGCGAGGATCATCTTGTAGCGCTCGTTTGTCTGCCGCGCGTTGCCGAATCCGGCGAACTGCCGGATGGTCCAGGTCCGCCCGCGATAGCCGGTCGGATAAAGACCGCGAGTGTACGGATACTCGCCGGGCCAGCCGATCCGCTCGAACCCGGGATACCCGCCCGGCGGCCCGTAGACCGGATCGACCGGCAGCCCGGACAGCGTGGTGAAGTCGGCGTCCCGTGTGCGGGCGGCGTCGTAGCGCTGCTGCCAGCGCTCCCGTCCGGCGGCGATGTCGGCGGCGTCCATGTGCCCATCCTAGAGGCATCGACTGAACGATCGCTAAGGCCGTGCCCTTTGAGGTAGGCGAACGCGAAGAGCTCGCACAGGCCCTCCTCCAACCGCTTCTCTCGAGCTTCGCGTCGAAGGAGGACCGTTCGGTCCGAAATGCGAAAGCCGAACGCGGGAACCTGGAGCCGGGTGACGGGTCAGAGACCCTTGATCAACTCTTCCGCGGCGGCGTACGGATCGATCTGGCCGTCCGCGACCCGGGCGGCAAGCGTGCTCAACCCCGTACCGTCGCGGAGGGATCCCATCCGCGCCCGGAGCGTGCCGAGCGCGATCGCCTCGACCTCGACGGCGGCCCGCCGCTCGTGTCTTTTCCGCAGCTCGCCGGTGGAGGTGAGCCAGCCGCGGTGCTTCTCGATCGCGGCGACCACGTCGTCGATGCCCTCGTTCTTGACCGCCACCGCCCGCACCACCTGCGGCCGCCACTGGCCCGGCACGCGCTCACCGAGAGCCAGCATGCCCTGGATGTCGCGGTACGTGGCGTCTGCGCCCGGCCGGTCCGCCTTGTTGACCACGAAAACGTCGGCGATCTCCAGGATGCCCGCCTTGACCGCCTGGATGGCGTCGCCCATGCCCGGCGCGAGCAGCACCACCGTGGTGTCGGCGAGCGAGGCGATCTCCACCTCGGCCTGCCCGACCCCGACCGTCTCGACCAGGATCACGTCGCATCCGGCGCCCTCGAGCACCCGGACCGCCTGCGGTGCCGCGGCGGCCAGTCCACCCAGTTGCCCTCGGCTGGACATCGAGCGGATGTACACCCCGGAGTCGGTGGTGTGCTCCTGCATGCGGATGCGATCACCCAGGATCGCGCCGCCGGTGAACGGGCTGGACGGGTCGACGGCCAGCACGCCGACCCGGTGGCCGGCCTTGCGCAGCGACCGGACCAGCTCGTTGGTGGTGGTCGACTTGCCCACGCCCGGCGCGCCGGTCAGGCCCACGACCTGAGCCTTCCCGGCGTAGGGGGCGAGCGCCGCGGCGACCGTGGGTAGTTCCGGCGCGCCGTCCTCGACCAGGCTGATCAGCCGTGCGACCGACCTCGGATCGCCCGCGCGGGCGCGTTCCACCAGGGTCGGCACATCGCGGCCACGAGTCACGCGGCGGGCACTTTGATGATCAGCGCGTCGCCCTGGCCACCCCCACCGCACAGGCTGGCCGCCCCGATGCCGCCACCGCGCCGCTTCAGCTCAAGCGCCAGTGTGAGCACCAGCCGGGCACCGGACATGCCGATCGGGTGGCCCAGCGCGATCGCGCCGCCGTTCACGTTGACGATGCTTTCATCCACCTTGAGCTCGCGCATCGACTGGATGACCACCTGAGCGAAGGCTTCGTTGATCTCGATCAGGTCTAGGTCGCCGACGCTGAGCCCGGCCTTGCCCAGCGCGTGCTTTATGGCATTCGCCGGCTTGGAATGCAGGGAGCGGTCCGGACCCGCCACGTTACCGTGCGCGGTGATCTCGGCCAGCCAGGCGAGTCCGAGTTCCTCGGCCTTCGCCCGTTTCATCACCACGACCGCGGCCGCGCCATCGGAGATCGGCGAGGAGCTGGCGGGTGTGATCGTGCCATCCTCGGCGAAGGCCGGGCGCAGCCTGCCGAGCGTCTCGGTGGTCGTGTCCGGGCGTACCCCCTCGTCGGTGTCGATGACGGTGTCGGTCTCCCGCTTTCCGGATCTGACCGGCACGATCTCGTCGGCGAAGTGTCCGTTGCGCTGGGCCTCGGCGGCGCGCTGGTGGCTCCGCGCGGCGTACTCGTCCTGTTCCTCGCGGGTGATGCCGAGCTCGCGCCCGCTTCCCTCGGTCGACTCGCCCATCGACAGGCCGTCCCACGGATCCACCAGGCCATCGAAGGCGGTGTGGTCGCGGATCAGTTCGTCACCGAACTTGTTGCCCTGGCGGTGGTTCATCAGCAGGTGCGGCGCCCTGGTCATCGATTCCATGCCGCCGGCCACCACGATGTCGAACTCGCCGGCACGGATCAACTGGTCGGCCAGTGCGATCGCGTCCATGCCCGACAGGCACACCTTGTTCACGGTGAGGGCCGGCGTGGTCATCGGGACGCCCGCGGCGACCGCGGCCTGGCGGGCGGTCATCTGACCGGTGCCGGCCTGTAGCACCTGACCCATGATCACGTACTCCACCTGATCGGGCTGGACGCCGGCCCGCTCCAGGGCGGCCGCGATCGCGACACCGCCGAGTGTGGTGGCCGGAACGTTCTTGAGATTGCCGAGCAGGCGGCCCATGGGGGTGCGGGCGCCACTGACGATCACCGAAGTGGTCACGGAAATTCCTTGTGCATCTGGTGTCCGATCGCCGGCTGAACGACGGTTAGGCAAGACTATCCGGATGACGGCTTCGGTACCGCACCCGCCCGGTGGCCTTCCCCACATCGAATTGGTACGCATCGACCATGTCGGGATAGCCGTACCGGATCTCGACGAGGCCATCGCCTTCTATGCGGATACCTTCGGCATGCGGTGCGTGCACCAGGAGACAAACCTGGAGCAGGGCGTACGCGAGGCGATGCTGGCCGTCGGCCCGGACGCCTCCGGCCCTCGTATCCAGCTTCTCGCCCCGGCCACGCCGGAGTCGGCGATCGCCAGGTTCCTCGACCGCAACGGTCCCGGGCTTCAGCAGCTCGCGTACACCGTGCGTGACGTCGAGGCGGCGAGTGCGGCGTTGCGTGCCCGCGGACTGCGCATGCTGTACGACACCGCCAAGCGCGGCACGGCGGGCTCCCGGATCAACTTCGTACACCCCAAGGATGCCGGTGGCGTTTTGGTGGAATTGGTGGAGCTGTCGTAGTTCGTACGTCTTCCGGGTGAAAGCTCCTGACGGCGCGCTCATGGCCTGGCAGGATCGTGACCATAGAGGAGCAGCGAATGGCGATCCTGATGGGACGATCCAGCCCCAAACCGCGACATAGCAGGTGAAGGCTCCGTGGGGCCGCTGAACTGGCGGCCCGCGTCGACCGGCCGAACGGCCGACGGCACCCCTCGACAGCTGGTCGAAGCTGATCTACTTTGCCATTTCGAGCCTTCTCTGCCTCTTGCGTGGCCTAGGCCGGTTCGCAAGGATGGCGCAATGCCCCAGCAGCAGGACCAGAACCACGCCTTCTTCGAGACCGCCAATTCTCAGCACGACTTCACCGTGGTGCTGCGTGGATACGACCGCGGGCAGGTGGACGCGCACCTCGGCCGGCTGGTCGGCGCGCTGAACCAGTCCGAGCAGGCCCGTGCCGAGGCCGAGCAGCGGATGAACGACGCCCAGCGCCGCCTGCGCCAGGCGGAGCAGCGCCTGAACGCCCTCGAGCAGAAGCTGGCCGACAGCAACAAACTCCTGGAGGAGAACAACCGGCCGACGCTCTCCGGGTTGGGCACCCGGGTCGAGCAGATCCTGCGACTCGCCGAGGAACAGGCCAACGACCATCGCAACGAGGCGAAGCGGGAGTCCGAGGGCATTCTCTCCGCGGCCCGCCTCGAAGCCAGAGAGATCACCGACAAGGCGCGTGCCGAGGCGGCGGCGATGAAGGCGAACGCCGAGCGCGAGGCCGGCCAGGTGCGCACCCACGCCGAGCGCGAGGCTGCGGAGACCCGGGTGCAGGCCCGCCGCGAGGCGGACACCCTGCGGTCGGACGCCGACCGCGAGACCAAGCAGCTGCGTACGGTGACCGCGCACGAGGTGGCGGAGCTGAAGTCGACCGTCGAGCGCGAGGTCAACTCGCTACGTGCCACCGCCGAGCGGGAGATCACCCAGCTGCGGGCGAAGACGGCACGCGAAGCCGAGGAGAAGCGCGCCGAGGCGACCAAGATGCTCACCGACGCCCGCGACAAGCGCGACAAGGACCTTCAGGCCCTGGCGCTGGAGACCGCGGAACGGCGGGAGAAGTCCGAACGCGAGGAAGCCCAGCGGCACGCCGCCCAGGTCAGCGCCACACAGAAGATGGTGGCCGAGGCCGAGGAGCGCGCACGCGCCGCGGACGACCGGGCCAAGGAGATCCATCAGCGCGCCGAGTCGCGCCGTCACGAGGCCGACCGCAGCGCCACCGAAACGGTGGAGAAGGCACGCGCCCTGGCCGACAAGACGGTCACCGAGGCGAGGGCCGAGGCGAGCCGGCTACTCAGCGAGGCGCGTACCGAGGCAGAGCTCACCACGCAGGCCGCCCGCCGCGAGGTTGAAGACCTGACCCGCCAGAAGGACGCGGTCACCACCCAACTCGGTCAGATGCTCTCCGGGCTGTCCGGCCTGGTGCCCTCGGTCAACCTGGCGGCCAAGGGATCGGAGACCACGACTAAGCCGGCCGTGGCCGAGACTCCCGCCCAACGGTCCGACAGCGCCGGCAACGGCGACAAGACGGTAGCGGCGAAGACCAATTCCTGAGTCATTCCCCATCAACCCGGAGTTGCGCCGCTACGCCGGGTGCGCGACGGTGGTTTGGTGGTGCGACATCGATGAAGGCCGTATCGGAGATCCGTCCGATACGGCCTTGTCGCTTTAGTTCCTTGTTGCTCGCCCGAAACCCCGACAAATCACGACTAGACGCATACTCCTGGCAGGCCGGTGTGTATCAGCGCGTTCCAGGACGACGCGTATGTGAGGATGGACAGCATGTCGCACGGCGGTGAAATCTTCGGTCTCGGTGGGGACGCGGCCTCCGAGCCCAACTTCGAGACCGCCCTGCGGGGTTACGAGAAACGGCAGGTTGAACGGTACGTCGCGCGTGCCGAGAAGGAGATCGCCGATCTGGCCGGCGAGCGCGACGCGGCGTACCTCCAGCTGAACGCGATGCAACAGCAGATCGATCGGCTTCAGCAGGAGATCGTCCAGTCGCGCCGCCAGCCCGGCGCCGGCGCCGAGGTCTCGTTCCGCCACCTCGGTCCCAAGGTCGAGGAGATCTTGGCCAAGGCCGAGGAGGTGGCCGCCGACATCAGGAACTCGGCCACCGATGACATCGCCGCCCGCCTCGCCGAGGCCGAGCGGATCCGAGCCGAGGCCGAGGTCCACGCACACGACGTCATCCGCGACTTCGAGATCGCGCTGGCCGCCCGCCGCGCCGAGGAGGAGAAGGCGGACGCCGGGCGCCGGGCCGCCACCGACAAGGCACTCGACGAGAGCCGGCGGACCGCGGAGCAGATGCGAGCCGAGGCCGAATCGACGCTCGCGCGGGCGCGAGCCGAAGCCCGGCAACTCACCGAGCGAACCACCCAGGAGGCGCAGCGCGCCCGCGCCGAGGCCGATGGGTACGCGAAGTCCACGCGGGTTCAGGCGGATCAGGAGATCAAGGCGCTGCGGGACAAGGCAAACCTGGACATCGCGGCGCAGCGGACCGACGCGGAACGCGTGCGCGGCGAACTCAAGGCCACCCTCGAACATGAGCTGGTGCAGCGCAGGCAGGCCGTGGTGCAGGAATTGAGCCAGCTGCGCACCGGCGTCGAGAAGCAGTGCGCCGACCTGCGCAGCGAGGCGGACAAGTACGCCGAGGACGTGCTGCGCAAGTCCGACGAACAGGCCACCGCGGTTCGCAAAGAGATCGCCGCCCAGCAGATGAAGATCAACCAAGCCGGCCGCGACCTGGAGGCCGCGCAGGGCAAGGTCGTCGAGGCGGAACGGAAGGTCACGGACGCCACAGAGCGGGCCCAGGCGGCCGAGCGGGAGACGGAACGGGTCCAGCAACGCCTCGCCGAGGTGAAGAGGGAACTCGAGGACGAACTCAAGCGCGTGGCCGACGCCAGGCGCGCCGGTGAGGCCGCCGAGCGGCACGCCACCGACGTACGCCGCCAGGTGCAGAAGGAGGCCAAGCGGGTCGCCGAGTTGGCCGCCGCCGCGGTGCTCGCGGCCGCCGCGTCACCGGGTGACGATGACGAGCCCGCACCGCTCGAGTCCTCGTCATCGGCCGGCCAGCACGCCGCGGCGAAGCCACCGGCGCCGGCGTTGCCGCCCGCCGTCCCCGGGAAGATCACCGCATCGGCTAAGGTGACGGTCCCGCCCGCGGCCAGCCGTGTCGGGGCGGACGCCGACTGACCGTTCCGCAGTGGAGGTACCGGTGAAGGCGGAAGACGAGAAGCCCGAGCCGGACGACGCGCCGCGGGAGTCGCAAGGCGAGCCGGAACCGCCTGACGAGGCGGTGAAGTCGAGCCGGGAGGGCCGATTCGGCAAGCCGGGTCCGCCGCTGGACCGCCGCAACCCCGTCCTGATCGGCTTCCTCGGCGGCGTCGGACTTCTGATCGCGTACGCGGCGTTCCTCGGCATCCGAAACGCCGGCTCGATCCTGATCCTCATCTTCGTGGCGATGTTCCTGGCCGTCGGCCTCAACCCCGCGGTCACCCGGATCCACGCGTGGGGCCCGCCCCGCACGGCTGCCGTCGCGGTGGTCGCGCTGATCGGGCTGGTCGTCCTGGCCGGCGCGGTCTACGCCTTGGTGCCTCCGCTGGTCACACAGACCGGGGAACTGATCGACAACATTCCGGACTTCATCCAGAGCCTGCAGCGCAATGAGACGGTCAACGACCTGGTCCAGCGATACGACATCGTCAACAAGGTGCAGGACGCCCTCAACGCGAGCACGGTCGGCAACACCCTGGGCGGCGTGCTGGGCGCGGCCGGGCTGATCTTCGGCACCATCTTCAACGTGCTGACCGTGCTGGTGCTGACCATTTACTTCATGGCCGCGTTCGAGCGCATCAAGCAGGGCGCCTACCGGCTGGTGCCGCAGTCCCGGCGGGAGCGTGTCAGCCTGCTCACCGAGGAGATCCTCACCAAGGTCGGCGCGTACATGGTCGGCGCGTTGGCCATCGCGATTCTGGCCGGCGTCAGCACCTGGGTGTTCGTGCTGATCCTCGGGCTGGCGTACCCCTTCGCCCTGGCCGTGGTGGTCGCCGTCCTGGACCTGATCCCGCAGATCGGTGCGACGCTGGGCGCGGTCGTGGTCAGTCTGGTGGGCCTCGCCTCCTCGCTGACCGCGGGGATCGCTTGCGCGGTGTTCTTCCTCATCTACCAGCAGGTGGAGAACTACCTGATCTACCCGAACGTGATGCGCCGCTCGGTCAAGGTCAGCGACGTCGCGGCGGTGGTCGCGGCACTGCTCGGTGCGGCGCTGTTCGGGGTGATCGGGGCGCTGGCGGCCATCCCGATGGTCGCCGCGATCCAGCTGATCGGGCGCGAGGTCGTCCTGCCCGCCGCCGAACGACGCTGACCGGGACTTCACCCATGGCGCGGGGCGTTCCGCGAACGCTCCACAGTCGGCCCGCGCCTTTCCCGCGCACGCCAGCAGCCCGTGTGCCAGTGCCGCCGGTCTGTCTCGTCCCCGCGGCCGTCGACCGGCCAGGCCACCACGTGCGCGACGCCGGGGCGGATCTCTTGCATGCAACCAGGACACCGGTACGTCTTGCCGGCCGCCCCGCCGAAGATGGACCGCACCATCCAGTCGCCGTCCTGGTACTGCTGCACGCCCTCGATGCCCTTGCGGACCCGTTCGTCCGTCAGCGACTTCGGGAACACCTCGGCGCGGCGCGGACGGTTTCGGCGAGGGCTCACGGCTCAAAGGATACTTGCGCGAACTAGGCTCACGTTCATGACCGCGACGCGAGTGCCCGGACTGCCGGTGATCGAGGACGGGCTTCTGATCTCGACGAATCCGGCCACCGGCGCGGAGGCCGGTCGGGTGCCGGTGGCCGACGGCGCGGCGGTCACCGCGGCCGTCGAGGCGGCCGGGACGGCGGCTGCGTGGTGGGCCGGGCTGGGCTTCGACGGCCGGAAGGTACGGCTGCTGCGCTGGCGTGCCCGGCTCGCCGAACGCATCGAGGAACTCGCCGAGCTGACCCGTCTGGAGACCGGCAAGCCGGAGGCCGAAGCGATCGTCGAGGCGAGCGCTGCCATCGAGCACATCGACTGGGCCGCCCGGCACGCCAAGCGGGTGCTGGGTGTGCGCCGGGTGAGAACCCGGCTGCTGACGATGGAGCACTCCGGCCACCTTGAGTATCAGCCGTTCGGCGTGGTGGGCGTGATCGGGCCGTGGAACTACCCGATCGTCACGCCGGTGGGCTCGATCTCCGGCGCGCTGGCAGCCGGTAACGCTGTGGTGTTCAAGCCGAGCGAATACGCGCCGGTGGTCGGGCAATGGTTGGTCGACACGTTCACCGAGGTGGTGCCGGAGCATCCGGTCATGCGGGCGGTGCACGGACTGGGCGACGTCGGTGCGGCGCTGTGCCGCTCGGGAGTCGACAAGCTCGCGTTCACCGGTTCCACCGCGACCGGCAAGAAGGTGATGGCCGCGTGCGCGGAGAACCTGACACCGGTGGTGATCGAGGCGGGCGGTAAGGACGCGATGATCGTGGACGCCGATGCCGACGTCGCGGCGGCGGCCGAGGCCGCGGTCTGGGGCGGGATGACCAATGCCGGCCAGACGTGCATCGGGATCGAGCGCGTGTACGTGGTGGCGACCGTCTACGACGCGTTCCTTGCGGCGGTGACCGAGAAGGCGTCGGCGCTGCGTACCGGCGATCAGATCGGGCCGATCACCATGCCCCGGCAGCTGGACGTCATCCGGCGGCACATCGACGACGCGCTGGCGAACGGCGGTCGGGCGGTGGTGGGCGGAACGGAAGCGGTGCAGCCGCCATACGTGGCACCGACCGTGCTGGTGGACGTGCCGGCGGGCTCGGCCGCGGTGCGCGAGGAGACGTTCGGGCCGACGCTCGTCGTGACCAAGGTGGCCGACGCGAACGAGGCGATCGAGAAGGCCAACGCCGTTCCGTACGGGCTGGGCGGCGCGGTGTTCGGCAAGGTCAACGGAATCCGGATCGCGCGCCGCCTGCGGACCGGCATGGTGGCGGTCAACTCGACACTGACCTTCGTGGGCATGCCCGGGCTGCCGTTCGGCGGGATCGGCGACTCCGGCTTCGGCCGCATCCACGGCGACGACGGGCTGCGGGAGTTCGCCCGGTCCAAGTCGGTGACCGTCCGGCGGGCGCCCTCGGTGCTGCCCGCCATGACGTTCGAGCGCACTCCGGCGCAGGTCAAGCGCATAGTCAAGACCATCAAGCTGCTGTACGGACGCCCGCGCTGAGCCGCTCCCCGCTCGTCGCGCCGGCTGACAAAGGGCGCTCACGTACAGACCACTTCAGTTTCGGGTTCTCGGAGGCGCTTGCGCCACCCGGCGGTCCGCAGGTGTGGAGCAGCACGGCGGTTATGGAGCGCGATGGCTGTTCTGCGCGCTCCATAACCGCCACTGCGCTCCATAACAGCCACGGCGCGCCACACGCGGGTGCGCCCGGGGGAGGGAGTGGGTCAGAAGAGGGTCAGCTCGTCGCGGTCCATCCCGCGCAGCTGGTCGTAGTCCACGACTACGCAGCGGATACCGCGGTCGGTGGCGAGCACCCGGGCCTGTGGCTTGATCTCCTGCGCCGCGAAGACTCCCTGCACCGGCGCCAGCAGCGGGTCACGGTTCATCAGCTCGAGGTATCTCGTGAGCTGCTCGACACCGTCGATCTCGCCGCGGCGCTTGACCTCGACCGCGACCGAACCGCCCGCCGCATCCCGGCAGAGCAGGTCGACCGGGCCGATCGCGGTCATGTACTCGCGGCGCACCAGCGAGTACCCGTCGCCCAGCGTCTCCGGATGCGAAGCCAGCAGCTCCTGCAGGTGCGCCTCCACGCCGTCCTTGACCAGTCCGGGATCGACGCCCAGTTCGTATGACGTGTCCTGGAAGATCTCTTCCAGCGTGATCCGCAACTCCTCGCCGGCCTTGTTCACCACCCTCCACACCCCGGGTGCCTCCTGCAGCTTGCAGGGCGGGCTCATCCAGTTGAGTGGCTTGTACGCACGATCGTCCGCGTGGATCGACACGGAGCCGTCGGCCTTGACCATCACGAGGCGCACCGCCAGAGGAAGGTGGGCGGAGAGGCGGCCGACGTAGTCCACGGAACACCTCGCGATGAGCAGACGCACCGCACGACAGTAGCGGACCGGCGATGAGCGCTACGAGCGCGCCGGTGCCATGCTGAGATCGTGCTTGAAGCCCTGACCGGCACCGGCCTCGCCGCATCCGCCGGACTCAACGCCTACATCCCCCTGCTGACCATGGGGTTGCTGGGCCGATACTCCGATCTCATCGGCCTGCCGAACGGCTGGCAGTGGTTGTCCAACGGCTGGGTCATCGCCATCCTGTCGGGACTGCTGGCGATCGAGGTGGTCGCCGACAAGGTGCCGATCGTCGACCATGTCAACGACGTCGTGCAGACCGTGGTCAGGCCCACCGCCGGCGGCCTGGCGTTCGGTGCGGGCTCGTCGTCCGAGACCGTGACGGTCACCGACCCGGGTTCCTTCTTCTCCTCGCATCAGTGGGTGCCGATCGCGGCCGGCGTGATAATCGCGCTCGGCGTGCACGGCGTCAAGGCGATGTCACGGCCGGTGATCAACGCCACCACTGCCGGCGTGGGCGCGCCGGTGGCCAGCACGGCGGAGGACTTCTCCAGCGTGATCCTGTCGCTACTCGCCATCCTGCTGCCCGTACTCGTCCTGCTCGGTCTCGGTCTGTTGATCTTCGCGGCGATCCTGTTCCTGCGCCGCCGCAGGCAAAGACGCCGGATCGCGGGTGTCCCGACCGGGGGACCTTTTGGTTGACTGCTTCCGTGCCCGTCATCGCCGTCCCAGCCTTCGCCGCGACGTGGTGGCTGGCGTGTTATCTCGTCGGCCGTGACCCCGCACGGCCGGTGCTGTGGCGCTCGGCCGGCGCCCTAATCTCGTACGCGATCGCCATGGCCGCCTGGACCATCAGCCCGCGCAGTACGGTGGCAATGATCCTGCTCTGCGTTCCGGCCCTGGCCTGGGCCGGCGTGGCGGTCGGCCTCCTCCCCGACGAGCTGCCGGAACGCCGCCACATCGACCGCGGCTGGCTGATCCTCTCGATCGTCTTCCTGGTCACCGTGCCCGCCCTGCCCGCCGAGGGCCGGCTGGTGGCGTTGGCACCGTTGCTCGGCGGCCTGGTCGTGCTCTGGCGCTTCCAGGACAGGGTGCGGCCGCGGAAACTGCCTGCGGCGGTCGCAATGGCTGCGATCCTGTACGCGCTCGGCCTGGTCGTCGTGCTGGTCCCGATCGACTTCGGCTCCCCCGGCCTGGTGCTCGCCGCGATGGGCCTCGACCTGCTGGTGCTCGGCTATCTGGCGGCGGTGTCCGACGCGGTCGACTCGGGCGAGCGCCTGCTACCGGATCTGCGGCGTTCGGCGATCTCCGCGCTGGTCGTGGCCCTGGTGTTGGGTGGGCTCGCCACCCTGACGATGCTGGCCGCGCCGGGCAGCCGAGTGGTCACGGTGCTGCAGTTCCTGCTGGTCGCGGCGGCCATGGGGTATGCCGGACTGGCCGGCCCGGCCCGCCGCTGCCTGGACCGGATCGCCTTCCCGCACGACGACCGGCTCCGGCTGGACCGGGCGGCATTGATGCTGTTGGCCGAGGCCCTGCCGCGCCGGCGGGAACGGCACGACCTGATCGCGCTGAGCGAGGAGGAGTTCCGCCGGCTCACCGTGCGGGCGCTGGACAGTTACGGCGATCTCGGGCGGCTCCTGCGTAGCCCGCTCGTCGATCTGCCCACGGTGGACCGCCGACTCACCGGTCAGGGCGCGGAGAAACCGCTGGCCCGGGCGGTGGAGTTGCGCGCGGTGCTGCAGGAGAGCGTGGCACGGCTCAAACCGGACGGCCTGTTCGGTACGACGGCGGAGTGGCGTCACTACAATGCCCTGCACTACTGCTGCATCCTCGGGATACGGCCGTACGACCGGCAGTGGAACTACGAAGCGCTGGACCGGGACGCTCGCCGCGCCTACGACTGGTTCAAGCGGTACGTGCCAGTGCGCGTGATGCGGCAATGGCAACGCGAGGGCGCGAAGCTCGTCGCCGAACGGCTCTGGGGCGAGCTGATCAGCACCGACCCACGCTGGCTCACTCGGGCCGGCGCGTTAGCAGCACCTCCGACACGCAGCACATAATCTGCCAAGATAGGGCAAAATAGCTAATATCCCCCATTATGAGTCACCGCAACGCGCTGGTCACCATTGTCCGGCAGGAGCTGGCCGATGCGCGCGGCACGGCGCGGGCGGTGCTGGCGGCGGCCGAGACCGCGCGAGCGGAGGCGCAACGCCGCCGGCGTCTGGTCCGCGAGGCATACGCGGCCTGCCTCAACCAGCTCGCCGACGCACGTGACGCCGCCCGAGCCGATGTCCTGCGCCGGTTCAAAGCGGACGTGACCGCGCTGGCCGGTAATGCCGGGACGCTGGCCGCCCTCTGTGCGCCCGGCGCCGCCGGCTCGTCCTGGCGGATGTGGACGCCCACCGAGCCGGATCGCGACGGGCGCCCCGGGCTCCTGCGGATCGGGACGATCTCGGTCGAGTCGGTGTCGATGCCGGGGCTGGTTCCGCTGCTCGACGCCGCGCACCTCAATCTCTCCGGCGAGCAGTCCGCGGTGGACGGCGCGATCTCCGGGCTGTTGCTGCGCGCCCTGGGCACGACACGCCCCGGCGAGATCGAGCTGACCGTGTACGACCCCGAGCACCTGGGCGGGACGCTGGCCGCGTTCGCACCACTCGGGCCCTCGTTCGTCGGGCCGGGCGGTCTGAGCACGATGCTGGACGAACTGGTCGAGCACATCTGCCGGGTCAACGAGAGCGTGCTGGCCGGCGAATACGCGTCCCTGGCCGACCTGACCGCCGCCCACGCGGGACCGCGCCCGGAGCCCTGGCGGGTGGTCGTCCTGCTCGCCGATCGAGCCAGTGCGGCCGACCTGACCAGCGCCCAGCGCGCCCAGCTGGACCGGGTGGTACGAACCGGCGTCGCGTGTGGCGTACACCTGATCGTCCGCGGTCTGGACCTGGCGCCGCACCCCTCGGTGAAGCGGGTCACCGTACGCGACGGCACCGCGACCTGTGACACCACCGGTGATCTCGCCATCCGCCTCGATCCACCGCCACCCGCCGAGCGCGTCACCGCGTTCTGCCGCACGACCGCCGAGCGGCTGCGTGCCGGGCCGCCGCCCGCCCGGCTCGCCGACCTGGAACCGGACAGGCTCTGGACCGAGTCGTCCGCGTACGGTCTGATCGCGCCCATCGGTGACTGCACCGATGGCTCGCTTGTCGAGGTGCCGCTCGGCGACGACCCGCCGCACGCACTGATCGGCGGGCCGTCCGGATCCGGCAAGACCAACCTGATCTACGCCTGGCTGGGCTCCCTCGCCGCCCGGTACGGACCCGACGAACTGGCGTTCTACCTGCTGGACTTCAAGGAGGGGGTGTCCTTCGCGCGGTTCACGCCCGGCCCCCGCGACCCCAGCTGGCTTCCCCAGGTACGGCTGGCCGGCGTCAACATCAACGGCGACCGTGAGTTCGGGCTGGCCATGCTGCGACACCTCGCCGAGGAACTGCGGGCGAGGGCACAGGCGGCCAAGCGCCATGAGGCGACCAAGCTGGCCGAACTCCGGGCCGAGGATCCGGGCGGGCACTGGCCACGGATCGTCGCGGTGATCGACGAGTTCCAGGTCCTGCTGGCCGGGCGAGACGCGGTGGCCGACGAGGCCGTGACGCTGCTGGAGGACCTGGCCCGACGCGGCCGCTCGCAGGGCATCCACCTCGTGCTGGCGTCGCAGGACCTGTCCGGTATCGAGGCGCTCTGGGGCCGCTCCGGCCTGATCGGACAGTTCACACTGCGGATCGCGCTGCCGAAGGCGCGGCGGATCCTGGCCGACAGCAACCTGGCTGCCGCGGTCATCCCGCGCTTCCACGCGGTGGTCAACTGCGAGTCCGGTGTGGCCGGCGCGAACCGGATCGCCCGGCTGCCGGACGCCGGGGACCGGACCGCTTGGCGGACACTGCAGCGCAAGCTCTGGCTCCAGCGGCCGGACGGATGCGAACCGCCGCGGCTGTTCGACGGCGACGCGGTGCCACGGCTGCCGGCGACCTACCGGCCGGCTGGACCGGTGCCCGATCCGTCGGCGCCGATCGGTTCCTCACCGGGTGCGATCCTGGGCGAGCGGATCGACGTCGACGCCCGGCCCGCGCGGTTACGCCTCGGCCGGATGCCCGGCCGGAACCTGGCCGTCCTGGGTACGCGTACGGACGAAGCCTGCGACGTCCTCGCGGCGGCCGCGCTATCGCTGGCCGCGCAGGGGCCCGCGCACTTCAGCATCGTCTGCCTGCTGCCGGATGCCGCTCACCCGGCCGCTCGCCTGATGGCCGAGCTGCCCGAGGCGGACTGGTACGACGGATCGGATCTGGCGGAACTGTTCGACGTGCCTGCGGACGGGATCCCGCACTACGTGATCGGCTACGGGCTGGACGCCGCGGACCCCCATCACAAGGACAGGCTCCGGGTACTGCTCGCCGACGGGCCGTCCCAGCGCACCCATGTCCTGGGCTGGTGGCGTTCGGTGCCCCGGCTGCGCGATGACCTCGGCGGCGCCGGTGCCCGCCTCGACGCGGTCGGTGCCTGGGTGGCCCTTGACGTCCAGGGTGCCGACCTCGGCCCCCTCTGCCCGCAACCCGGCGGTCCGGCGTGGTACCCGCGTACCCGCCGGGCCCTGTTCTTCGACCGTTCGGTGCACCGCGTCCCCGAAGTGATCATCCCGTACGAGGTGAACAGTGACCACGCGTGATCGCGACTACCAGTTGATGATGAACGCCCTTGCGGACGTTACCCGGCGCCGGGACACCGAGCTGGAGAACGCGGAGCAGGCCTATCAGGAGAGCACCGCGCGGGCGGCCGGCGAGTTGGCTCGCGCCGAGGGTGAGGCGGCGTCGGCAGACCGCTGGGCAGGCGCGGCGGCCGCCCAGGTCCTCGATGTGGACCGGGAGGCGGCCCGCCTGTGGGATCAGCTGCGCCGGGCACGCGGCATGCGGGTGCGGGCGATGGGCGAGCTTCCCGAGCCCGCCGCGATCGAGGCGCTGCCGCGGGTCGCGCTGCAGCGTAGGCCGGACGACGGTGTGGGTTCGGGCCGCGAATCGGCTCGCGCTCTGCTGGCGCGCGCGGCCGAGCGGATCGACGACACGGTACGGCCGGCCTACCGTCGCGCCCTCCCACGCTGGGCTCTGCCGTTCCTGCCGTTCCTGGGCGCGCTGGTGGCGGGCGTGTCCGGCCTGCTTGCCGCGGGTCTGGTCACGATGGGCGGCACCGACGTTCTAGGTGGTTCACTCATCGGCGGGCTCGGCTGGCTGTGCTTCCTGGTGGCACCCTCGGCCGGCGTCCCGGTCGCCGCGGTGGTTGCCCACCGGCGGCTGCAGGCCCGGCTGGATATCGGCGGCATCGGCCTGACACTGCTGGGCGGCATGATCGCGGCGACGCTGTTGTCTCTCACGTTCGCCGCCTCACACTGCCCCGCGCCTCCCCCCCCCCCCGCCGATCTTGGAGTTGTGGTGGCCCATATAACCGACATGTCGCCCAAATAGGCCACCACAAGTCCAAGATCGGCGGGAAGACTAGTAGGTGTAGAAGCCCTTTCCGGTCTTGCGGCCCAGGTGACCTGCGGTGACCATGCGCTGCAGTAGCTCCGGAGGGAAGAACTTTCCGTCGCCGGTGTCGCGGTAGATGTTGCTCGTCGCGTTCAGCATGACGTCAAGGCCGGTCAGGTCCACGGTGGCGAGCGGGCCCATGGTGTGGCCGAAACCGAGCTTCATCACCGTGTCCAGGTCGGACGGGGAGATCACCTCGGACTCGACCAGCTTGATCGCCTCGACCAGCAGTGCGGAGAACAGCCGGTTGGAGACGAAACCGGCGACGTCCCGCTTGACCTCGACGCAGGTCTTGCCGATCTCCTCGGCGAAGGCGCGCGCCTGGTCCAGGGTTTCGTCCGAGGTCCGGTAGCCGCGAACCAGCTCGACCAGCTTCATCATCGGCACCGGCGAGAAGAAGTGGATGCCGACCACCGACTCGGGTCGGCCGGTCACCGTGGCGACCTGAGTGATCGGGATGGCCGAGGTGTTCGTACCAAGGACGGCACCGGCCTTGCAGATCTTGTCGAGCGACCGGAAGACCTCGTGCTTGGCCTCCACCCGCTCGAAGATCGCCTCGACCACGATGTCGGCCTCGGCCACGGCCTCCAGGTCCGTAGTGGCGGTGATCCGGCCGAGAGTCGCCTCGACGTCCTCCGCGCCGATGCTGCCCTTGGCGGCGAACCTGTCCAGCGAACTGCGGATCGCAGCCAGGCCCCTGCTCAGTGAGGCATCGTCGACGTCTCGCATGGTGACCTCCCAGCCCGCCTGTGCCGCGACCTGAGCGATACCCGAACCCATCAGGCCAGAGCCGATGACCGCAAGCCGACCCGCCATGTGCGCCTCCCCTTTTCGATGCCCGTCGCCACCTAACCCTAGCCGGGACGGCCTGACGAAGGATCAGCACCTCGATCGGGGCAATTCCCGGGAAAACGATGATCTCCGGTGCCAGACTGTGCCCATGGCCACGAGCGACGGCTGGTACCTCATCGGACCGCTGATTGCTGTCGCCCTGGTGATCCTCCTGTGGGTGCTCTTCTGGCGGCTCGGCCTGGACTGGGTGGAACGTGCGGACGACCCGCTGCGCGAGATCTACGGCCTGGCGATCTTCACCGAACCGGACGACTACGGCCTTCTCCGCCCCGCCGCGGTCACCGACGAACCGGACGACGCGGAAGAGATGCGGCTGATGCTCGCCGACGCCGGGATCCGATCCACCAAGGCCGTCCGGAGCGACGGCCAGGTGGCTGTACTGGTGTTCGCCGAGGAACTCGAGGCGGCTCGGCGTCTGGTTCGCTAGCCGTCCTCAGAAGTCGAAGGTGGGCTCGGGCACGTCCGCCCGTTCCACCTCGACGCCCAGGGCGGCCAGGTCGGAGACGAAATCCGGGTAGCCACGGTCGATGTGGTACACGTCGCCCACCTCGGTCACCCCTTCGGCGCACAGGCCGGCGATGACCAGGCCGGCGCCGGCCCGGATGTCGGTGGCCCGGACGGGCGCCCCGGAGAGCCGCTCGCGGCCGCGGACCACGGCATGATGCCCATCGGTACGGATGTCGGCGCCCAGCCGGGCCATCTCGTTCACGAACATGAACCGGCCGTCGAAGATGTTCTCGGTGATCAGCGAGGAACCGTCGGCCACCGCGGCCAGCCCGATGGCCATCGGCAGCAAGTCGGTCGCGAAACCCGGGAACGGGAGCGTCACGATGTCGACGGCCTTGGGACGATCGTCCATCCGTACGCGGAATCGGTTGTCTCCCGGCTCGACCACCGCTCCGCCCGCAACCAGCTTGTCCAGCGCGATGCGCAGGAACTCGGGTCGTACGCCGCGCACCGTCACGTCGCCCCGGGTCATCACCGCGCCGAACGCCCAGGTGCCTCCGACGATCCGGTCGCCGACCGTGGTGTGCCGCACCGGCTCCAGCCTGTCCACGCCCTCGACCTCGAGCGTCGACGTGCCGGCACCATCGATCCGGGCGCCCATCGCGGTCAGCATCTCGCAGATGTCCACGATCTCCGGCTCCCGGGCGGCATTGTCGATCTCCGTGACGCCCTTGGCCAGGACCGCCGCCATCAGCAGGTTCTCGGTGGCGCCGACGCTCGGAAAGTCCAGCCAGATCTTCGAGCCATGCAACCCGCCGGGCGCCGAGGCGATGACGAAGCCGTGCTCACCGGTGATCTCGGCGCCCATCCGGGCCAGGCCCGAGACGTGCATGTCAAGCCCGCGCGAGCCGATCATGTCTCCGCCGGGCAGCGCCACCCGGACGTAACCGCGGCGAGCAAGCAGGGGCCCGAGCACACAGATCGACGCCCGCAGCCGGCGGACCAGGTCGTAGTCGGCCTCGCTGCCCGGCTCGCCGGGCACGTCTATGGTGACCTCGCCGGAATTCAACGTCACTTGGCAGCCGAGCCGGCGCAACACCTCGGCCATGATCGCGATGTCGGTGATCCGGGGTACGTTGTCCACCACGGTGCGCCCCTCGGCGAGCAGTGCAGCCGCCATGAGTTTGAGCGCCGAGTTCTTCGCGCCGCCGACCGTCACCTCACCCGCGAGGCGTGCACCGCCCTTGACCCTGATCACATCCACGCGGGCCATCGTATGGGGCGCGGCGATCGGCGCTCCGTAGGGTGGACCCATGGCCGTGCATCTCACTCGCATCTACACCCGTACCGGCGACGCCGGACAGACCCGCCTGGGCAACAACGAGGTGACCGCGAAGACGGACCCGCGGATCGCCGCGTACGCCGACGCCGACGAGTGCAACGCGGCGCTAGGCGTGGCCCTGGCCCTGGGCGATCTCCCCGACGGCATCCGCCGGATCATCACGGCAGTCCAGAACGACCTCTTCGACGTGGGAGCCGACCTGTGCAATCCGATCGCCGGGGACCCGCCGTACACCCCGCTGCGGATCACGCCGGAATACGTGACCCGGCTGGAAGGCTGGTGCGACGAGTACAACGAGACGCTGCCGGCACTCGACTCCTTCATCCTGCCGGGCGGCACGCCGGGGGCCGCGTTGCTGCACGTGGCGCGTACCGTCGCACGCCGCGCGGAACGGTCGGCGTGGGCTCTCATGGCGAGTGACCCGCAACGGACGAACGATCTGCCGGCCAAGTATCTGAACCGGCTCTCCGATCTGCTCTTCATCCTGGCCCGCACGGCGAACCCGGACGGCGACGTGAAGTGGGTGCCCGGCGGCGCGGCTGGGTGAGCCTGCACGACCTGCCGCTCTAGGTGCCGGGTCTCGGCTACGAGGTCGAGCTGGCCGCGGGGCCGCCGCGACGCCGGGGTGACATGCGGCCCGGCGCGCCGGGCGGGCCGGCCTCCAACCAGGACGAGAATCCGGTGACAGTGGACTCGGCCATGGCGATCTCGACGCGCGCGTTGCCGTTGGTACAGGTCAAGATGACCCAGTCGCCGGGCATGGCCAGCCGCTCCGGCCCCTCGGGCAGGCGGCGCTGATCCAGGGTGAGCAGGCGGCGGTCGAGCACCCGCTTGGGCCGGAAGGCGAAGCTGAACATCCGGTGGAACTGGCACTCGTCACCGACGAATCGTCCGATGCCGGAGGACCAACCGCGGCCCGGGACCAGGGTGTTGACCCGGACCTGCAGCCGAATGGTGCCGCCGGCGGCCATCAACAGCCGGCGGCGGAAGAAGATCGCGAACAGGACGACGAGCAGCGCGACGACGCAGATTCCGAAGATTTCCAGAACCTGCATCGCGGCGTCAGTGCGTGTCGGGGGTGGCCGGGGTGGCGCTCTCGGCGAGGACCGTGACGCCGTCCGCGTCGACGGAGAGGAAGCCGCCGCTCACGTCGTAGGTCAACTGTTCGCCGCCGGCGAGCTTGACCCGCACCTGTGAGGGTTCCTTGAGCAGGCCCAGCAGCGGCGAATGGCCGGGAAGTACGCCGATCTCGCCCTCGGTAGTGCGGGCGACCACCATTTCGGCGTCACCGGACCACACGCTCTCCTCGACGGCGACGACCTTGACGGGCAGCTGACTGGCCACGCTGTCTCCTCACTCAGAGCACCCTGACGGGTGAAGTCTAGATGGCACCGCGCCACCTGAGGGCCAGGGGGCTCGGCTTCTTCGCATCGGCCGGCCGGCGCGTCACAGCTTGTTTATGAAGCTCGGGTTGTCGAGCAGGAAGTTCGCCACCGTGTCGTTGTTGATCGACGCGAAGAACTGCTCGGCAGAGCTCTGCAACGCCTCGCCCTGATACCGGCCATTGGACATCACCGAGCGCCCGGGCAGCCTGATCAGCGTCATGTTCTCCGAGCGGACGTTCTTCAGCGCCAAGCCCCAATCGACCACGTTGTGCCCGTTGCCGTCGAAGATCAATGACTTGCCGGCCGCACGCAGGACCCGGTCGAGCTTGGCCGGATTGGTGACGACGTCCTTGCTCAGCGCCTGGTCGGCCATCGCCTTGATGAATTGTTGCTGGTGTCGTTGGCGGTCGTAGTCGCCGTTCTTCAGGCCGTACCGCTGGCGGACATAGTCGAGCGCCTCCCACCCCTTGAGGTGGTACCGGCCCTTCTTGTACTCCTTGCGCGGACCGTAGTACGGGTGGGCGCACTTGTTGTTCGAGCACCGGCCCAACTTCGGGCGCGGGGTGCCGTCCGGCTGCAGATGTTCCGAGCGAACGTCCTGGTCGATGGTCATGGTGACGCCGCCCATCGCGTCCACGATGCTCTTGAAGCCGCCGAAGTTGACGATGGCACCCGCGTCGAACCTCTTGATGCCGGTCAGCCGGCTCACGGTCTTGGCCAGCAGACTGAAGCCCTGCGGCACGTCGTGCTTGCCGTTGCCGACCGAGCTGCCGTACGACATGGCCGCGTTGATCTTCGCCCGGCCGCCCTGGAAACCGGTCTTCGCGAAGGCCGGGATGTCCACCACCAGGTCGCGCGGGATGGAGAAGACGTACGCGTCCTGCATGTTCGCCGCCACGTGGACCACGATGATCGAGTCGGACAGCGGCGCGGTGGTGGAATCCCGCGGGTCGATGCCGACGAGGAGGATGTCGACCGGTCCCTTGATGTCACTCTTGGGTTCCTTGGTGGCACCTGGCTCGGCGTCACCGAAGAGGTTCTGGGTCTCCACCGAACCGGCGTAGCGGGCGACGAGCACCTGACTGGTGATCAGTAGTCCACCGCTGGCCACCATCAGGATGCAGCCGAAGATCGCGCAGAGGCGTGCCCACAGCGGCGCCTCACGCCCGTTCTTCGGTTTGTCCTTCTTCGCCTCGTCAGGCGTGTCCAGTCCGCTTTTCGCCACCCGATCCCCAGCCACGACGGTCGATGTGCCTGCAACCACGAGATCGCAAGGCGCGCAAGTGTGCACCGTTAGGTTAACCGAACAACTTGAGAGGGCTTTCCGGCTTCACGTACCCTCGCGCCTCAAGGTCAAACGGTCACGCGGCGCAGGGGAAACGCGTGAGCCGCGCCGACCTCTCGGTCAGCGCGGCTCACCTGAAGTGTGGATCAGCCCTTCGTCAGTTCACGTGCGTTCTTCTCGAGGTCTTCGAGACCACCGCACATGAAGAAGGCCTGCTCGGGGAACTGGTCGTAATCACCCTCGCTGATCTTCTTGAACGCCTCGATGGTCTCCTTCAGCGGTACCGTCGAGCCGGGCACGCCGGTGAACTGTTCGGCGGCGTACGTGTTCTGCGAGAGGAAGCGCTCGATGCGGCGGGCCCGCTGCACCGTGACCTTGTCCTCTTCGGAGAGCTCGTCCATGCCCAGGATGGCGATGATGTCCTGCAGGTCCTTGTACTTCTGCAGGATCCGCTGGACCTCGCGGGCGACGGCGTAGTGCTCGGCGCCGACGTACTCCGGTGCGAGGATCCGCGAACTGGAGGCCAGCGGGTCCACGGCCGGGTAGATGCCCTTGTCGGAGATCGACCGCTCCAGGTTGGTGGTCGCGTCCAGGTGGGCGAACGTGGTGGCCGGTGCCGGGTCGGTGTAGTCGTCGGCGGGCACGTAGATGGCCTGCAGTGAGGTGATCGCCTTGCCGCGGACCGAGGTGATCCGCTCCTGCAGCTCGCCCATCTCGTCGGCCAGGGTCGGCTGGTACCCCACCGCGGACGGCATGCGCCCGAGCAGCGTGGACACCTCCGAGCCGGCCTGGGTGAACCGGAAGATGTTGTCGATGAAGAGCAGCACCTCCTGGTTCTGCACGTCCCGGAAATACTCCGCCATGGTCAGCGCGGACAGCGCGACGCGTAGCCGGGTGCCCGGCGGTTCGTCCATCTGGCCGAACACCAGGGCGGTCTTGTCCAGCACGCCACCCTCGTCCATCTCCAGGATGAGGTCGTTGCCCTCACGGGTGCGCTCACCCACGCCGGCGAACACCGACGTACCGCCGAAGTTGCGGGCGACCCGGATGATCATCTCCTGGATGAGCACCGTCTTGCCCACACCCGCGCCACCGAACAGGCCGATCTTGCCACCACGGACGTACGGCGCCAGCAGGTCGAGCACCTTGATGCCGGTCTCCAGCATCTCGGTCTTCGGCTCCAGGGCGGCGAACTCCGGCGGCTTGCGGTGGATCGGCCAGCGCTCGTTGACCTGCAGCGAACTGGATTCCGCGTTCAGCACCTCGCCAAGGGCGTTGAAGACGTGCCCCTTGGTCACGTCCCCGACCGGCACGGAGATCGGCTCGCCGCTGTTGCGAACTTCGGCGCCCCGGATCAGGCCGTCGGTGGGCTGCATCGAGATGGCCCGGATCAGGCTGTCACCGAGGTGCTGGGCGACTTCCAGGGTCAGCGTACGGGTGCCCTCGGACAGCGTCACGTCCACGTGCAGCGCGTTGTAGATGTCCGGGATGTTGTCGCGCGGGAATTCGGCGTCGACGACCGGGCCGATGACCCGGACGACACGGCCTACACCGGTCTCCGTCTTGGTGGGCTCAGCTACAGCAGTCATCACTCATCACTCCCCGCCGCCGCCAGCGCGTTGGCGCCGCCGACGATCTCACTGATTTCCTGGGTGATCGCAGCCTGCCGCGCGGAGTTCATCTCGCGCGTGTACCGCTTGAGCAGGTCGTCCGCGTTGTCCGACGCGGATTTCATGGCCCGGCGCCGGGACGCCGACTCGCTGGCCGCCGACTCCAGCAACGCCGCGTAGATACGCGTGTTGAGGTATTTCGGCAGCAGCGCGTCGAGCAGCTCCTCGGCCTCCGGCTCGAACTCGTACGCCGGACGCAGCCCGGGCTCCCGCTCGCGTTCCTCTACCTGCATCGGCGCCAGGAAGTGCGCCTCCGCGGTCTGGGTCATCAGCGACCGGAAGTGGGTGCTGACGATGTGCAACTCGTCCACGCCCTGGATGTTCTCCGGGCCGTGGTTCTCCTCGCCGTCCTCGGCGCCGGCAACGAACGCCTCGAGCAGCGACTCGCCGACCTTCCGGGCGTCGGCGAAGGAGGGCCGCTCGGAGAAGCCGGTCCAGCTCGCCTCGATGGGCCGGTTGCGGAACCGGTAGTACCCGACACCCTTGCGCCCGATGATGTAGAGCGCCACGTCCTTGCCGTCCGCCCGCAGCCGGGAGATCAGCTGCTCGCAGGTGCGGATGGCGTTGGCGTTGTACGCGCCGGCCAGGCCGCGGTCGCTGGTGATCAGCAGGACACCGGCCCGGCGGACCCGCTCACGCGGCGTGAGCAACGGGTTCTCGATCGACGCATTCGACGCCAGCGCGGTGAGGACCTGGGTGATCGCTTCCGCGTACGGCTTGGAGGCGGCCACCCGTTCTTGCGCCTTGGCGATGCGACTGGTGGCCACCAGCTCCTGCGCCTTGGCGATCTTCTTGGTGGACCGGACGGTGCGGATGCGCCGCCGCAGGGCCTGTACCTGACCGGCCATGGCTAACGCTCGCCCGTAGCCGTGGTGCGGGCCGGGCGGCGGACCTCGCGGGTGACGGTCTCGTGGGTCTCGCGGCCCTCCTCCATCGCCTCTGCCTCCGCCTCGTTGAGGTGGATGCCGGTCTCGCCCCGCTTGAAGAGCTCCTTGAACTCACGCACGGCCGATTCCAGGGTTTCCACGTTCTCGTCGGTCAGCTGGCCGCTCGACTCGATGCCGGTCACCAGGTCACTGCGGTGGTGCCTGAGCCACTGAAGCAACTCGGCTTCGAACCGCCGCACGTCACCGACCGGGATGTCGTCGAGCTGGCCGGTGGTGCCGGCCCAGATGACGATGGTCTCGTCGACCACGGAGTACGGCGAGTACTGCGGTTGCTTGAGCAGCTCGACCAGGCGGGTGCCCTTCTCCAGCTGGGCCCGGGACGCCTTGTCCAGGTCGGACGCGAAGGCCGAGAACGCCTCCAGCTCCCGGTACTGGGCCAGGTCGAGGCGGAGCCGGCCGGAGACCCGCCGCATCGCCTTCACCTGTGCCGAGCCGCCGACCCGGGAGACCGAGGTGCCGACGTTGATGGCCGGGCGCACACCCGAGGCGAACAGGTCACCCTCGAGGAAGATCTGCCCGTCGGTGATGGAGATGACGTTGGTCGGGATGTACGCCGAGATGTCGTTGGCCTTCGTCTCGATGAGCGGCAGACCGGTCATCGAGCCGCCGCCCAACTCGTCAGAGAGCTTGGCGCAGCGCTCCAGCAGACGGGAGTGCAGGTAGAACACGTCACCCGGGTAGGCTTCCCGGCCCGGTGGGCGGCGCAGCAGCAACGACACCGCGCGGTACGCCTCGGCCTGCTTGGTGAGGTCGTCGAAGACGATCAGCACGTGCTTGCCGTTGTACATCCAGTGCTGGCCGATGGCCGAGCCGGTGTACGGCGCGATGTACTTGAAGCCGGCCGGGTCCGAAGCCGGTGATGCCACGATGGTGGTGTACTCCAGCGCTCCCTGCTCCTCCAGCGTCCCCCGGATGCCCGCGATGGTGGTGGCCTTCTGGCCGATCGCCACGTAGATGCAGCGGACCTGCTTCTTCGGGTCGCCGGACTGCCAGTTGGCACGCTGGTTGATGATCGTGTCGAGGGCGACCGTGGTCTTGCCGGTCTTACGGTCGCCGATGATCAGCTGGCGCTGGCCGCGGCCGATCGGCGTCATGGCGTCGATCGCCTTGATGCCGGTCTGCAACGGCTCCTTCACCGGCTGGCGCGCCATCACGTTCGGCGCCTGCAGCTCCAGCTCGCGGAAGCCCTCGTTCTCGATGTCGCCGCGATCGTCGATCGGCTGGCCCAGCGCGTTCACCACGCGGCCCAGGTAGCTGTCGCCGATCGGCACGGAGAGGACGCGACCGGTCCGCTTGACCTGCTGGCCCTCCTCGATGCCGGCGTACTCACCGAGAATCACGACGCCGATCTCGCGGATGTCGAGGTTCAGGGCGACGCCCAGCGTGCCGTCCGCGAACTGGAGCAGTTCATTAGCCATGGTCGAGGGCAGGCCCTCGACGTGCGCGATGCCGTCGCCCGCATCGGCGACGATGCCGACCTCCTCACGGGAGACCTCGGGCGTGTATGACGAGACGTAGCGCTCTAGCGCCCCCCGGATCTCGTCCGAGGAGATGGTCAGCTCGGCCATCCTCTGCCTTCTCTAGTCTGCTCGGGACGTCACCGCCGCCGAGGGGCCTGTTGCGGAAAGTTACTTGGCGAACGCCTGCTTGGCTTCGTTGAGTCGCCGCAGGATGGTGCCGTCGTAGAGATCGGAGCCGACCTGGACACTGACGCCGCCGATGACCTCGGGGTCCACGTCGACCTTCAGCGAGACCTGGCGACCGTAGAGTTCGGACAGTTTGGCGCTCAGGCGCTCTTCCGCGGCGTCGTCGAGCGGCTTGGCGACGGTCACGTAGGCGACCTCCCGGTCGCGCTTCGCGGCAGTCAGCTCGACCAGCCGGGCGAGCGAGGACTCGAAACTACGACCGCCGAAGCCCTCGAGCGCCACCTCGACGAGCCGCTGCGTGGCCGCGTGGGACTTGCCCTTCAGCAGGTCCTCGACCAGCTTAACCCGCCGACTGGCCGGCGCGCCCGGATCACTGAGCGTGACGGCGAGCGCGGGGTTGCCCGAGACTATCTGGCTGAAGCGGAACAGCTCGTCCTCGAGGTCGACGAGCTGCCCGGCCGCGTCGGCGGCATCCAGCACCGCCTCGACGCCCAGCCGCTCGGTCGCGTCGAGCAGATCGCTCGGCCTCGACCACCGGCCGCCGGCCAGTCCGGACATCACTCGCACGGTGGTCTCCGAGAGCTTGCCGGAGAGCAGCGAGCGGAGCAGCTCGGCGCGGTCCGCACCGGGCCGCGACGGGTCGGTCAGGACCCGCCGCAGCCGTGGCTCGGCCCGCAGAAGTCCGGCCACCGCCAGGATCTCGTCGGCGACCACCGCCCGCTGGGCGGCCGTGGCCTTGGTGGTGGCGGCGGTGAGCTGGTCCGCCGCGTCGGCGTACGACTCACGTTCGGAGGTCGGTGCCATCAGCGCCGCCCGCCGGTCGGGCGGGTGGCGTCCAGTTCGCTGATGAACCGGTCCACCGTGCCCCGGCTGCGGGCTTCGTCGGCCAGCGACTCTCCGACGATCCTGCTGGCCAGATCGACGGCCAGGGCGCCCACCTCGGAGCGCAGCTCACGGACGATGCTCTCGCGTTGGGCGGCCAACTGGTCGCGACCGGCGGTGATGATCCGGTCGGATTCCTCCCGCGCCTTGGCGAGCAGGTCCTGCCGGATGCCCTCCGCGTCGGCCCTGGCCTCGTCCCGGATGCGCGCCGCCTCGGTACGGGCCTCGGCAAGTTGCGCGCGGTACTGCTCGAGCAGCTGGTTCGCTTCGGCCTGTGCCTGTTCGGCACGCTTGATGCCGCCCTCGATGGCGTCGACCCGGGCGCGGAAGGTCTCCTCCATCCGGGGGAACACGAGCTTCATCAGGACGAAGCTGATCAAGCCGAAGGCGATGATCCCGAGCACCAACTCCTGCCAGAGCGGGAGGATGGGGTTGTGCGTGACCTCGGTCTCGGTCTCGGCGGCGAATAGGAAGTCGATCATGAGCACCTCCTGTCGAGGCTGCGGATCAGGTCAGCCGGCCCAGATGAAGCCGAACGCGATGCCCAGCAGCGCGAGCACCTCGACCACGGCAAAACCGATCCAGAGGAAGGGCTGGGTGATGCGGGCCGACTCGGGCTGGCGGGCGGTCGACTGGATGTAGGCGGCGAAGACCAGGCCGACACCGACGCCGGGTCCGATGGCCGCGAGGCCGTAACCGATGGCGGCGGTGCTACCCACAACTTCGGCAAGTGGAGCCATTTCGGAATTCCTCCTGTATCTCGCATGACACATGCGGGACGACAACGGGCCTTACAACGGAAACTGAGGAGGGCTCAGTGCCCCTCGGCGAGGGAGCCTTGGATGTAGCTGGCGGTCAGCACCGTGAAGACGTACGCCTGCAGCGCGATGATCGCGAAGTCCAGGAACGTCAGCGCGATCGCCATCAGCCAGGACAGCAGCGAAATGGGCGTGAGCAGGGCATTCGCATTGATCATCGCGAAACCGCCGAGCGTGAAGACCAGCAGGAGCATGTGACCGGCGAACATGTTGGCGAAGAGCCGGACCGCCAGGGAGAACGGCCGGACGATGAAGTTCGAGAAGAACTCGATCGGCACCAGGATCGGCAGGATGAACCACGGCGCGGGCGGCACCAGCGCCATCTTGATGTACCCGATGCCGTGCCGACGGAAGCCGACATAGATGAACATCACCCAGCTGATCACCGCGAGCAGCATCGGGAACGCGATGTGCGAGTTGGGCGAGATCTGCGCGACCGGGATGATGCCCCACAGGTTCATCACGAAGATGAAACAGAAGAGCGAGGCCAGGTACGGTGCGAAACGGACGCCTTCCCGGCCGATCATGTCGATCGCGATGTTGTTGCGGACGAAGCCGTAGATCGACTCGGCAAGCCACTGCTTCTTGTCCGGTACGAGCTTGGGCTTCCGGTAGGCCACCAGGAAGAAAATTATCAAGATCGCGACGGAGAGCCAGAGGAGCAGCGTGATCTTGGTGAACCAGGCGTCATGCGCGCCCCACGGGGCGATGCTGGGCAGGTAGAAGTCCTCGACACTCGGCGGGAACGGAACATCCGCCGCTTGGACGATCGTCTGACCGGTCACCTTAGCCCTTCCAGGTCAGGCGCCGAGGCGGCGCGCAATGAGGTACACACCGGCCGCGCCACCGAGCACCGCGCCGATGCCCATCGCGATGCCCTTGGTGCCGAGCCACTGGTCGACCAGCCAACCGATCCCGCCCCACACGACCATTCCCCCGATGAGGTAACTGATCGCCACATATCCGCCCCCGGAGTTCGGAGGTGGCGTGGCGTCGTCGTCCTTACGGGGTTCAGAAGGGGGCTGCTGACCGGCCATGACGGCCGAACGATATCAGCAGTGAACGTGAGACTAGCCAGGACCCCCCGGGCAACGTCAAGTTGTCCGGGCGACGGGTCGGCGCTCAACTTCGCGAAACAGTACTCCAGTGCTTCGAGCAGCTGCCAAGAACGACGCGGCGGTGTCACCGAATCGAGCACGCGACTGTCACCCGGCTCCCGCGCTGAGGCGCTGACCAGGCATTTCGAGCTGCCGGCAGGTCCAATTCCTCTCATGGCGCGCCACGGCGGGCGAGCCGGGCCAGCCACCAGACCTGCACGGCCGTGAGCACGACAGCGCCGGCCGCGATGGCCCAGGCCATCGCGGTCCCACCGGCCCACTCACTTGACGCGACGCCGATCATCAAGAAGACGATCGATGCGTACTTGACCGCGTACACCGCCAGGCCGACCGGCATCACCAGGGCCGGCCGGATCGCGTCCGCCCAGGCGATGGCCAGCGTCGTCAGGCTGACGCCGATGGTCACCACGAGCATGCCGGCGGCGGCTCCGAATGCCGCGGTGGGCCCCTGGGCGAGGAAGCCGGCCGACGCGGCGCAAAGCACCAGCGCGAAGCCGACGGTCAGCACGAACGGCAGATGCTCGATCCGCCACCGTGGGTCGGCCGGCAGTGCAGGAAGCTCCGGCAGTGGCCGGTCGTCCTCATCGTCGTCCTTACCCAGGATCGTGCGCCACACCCCGGCTTGTGCCGGCATGGCCGCGATCTGCGCGTCGGTATCCGGTCCGGTCACGCCAGGACCTCCTGCCGCCCGTATGCCGGAAAGCGGCGGACCAGCGCGGTGACCTCGTCAGCCGTGTCGTGCAACAGCCGGGCGCCGCGGGTGGTCTGCGGATCAGCACGGACCGCGACCGCGATGAGGCCGGCGATCTGGCGCATCTCCGCCTCCCGCATGCCCTGGGTGGTGACGCTGGGCGTGCCCACCCGGATGCCGGAGGCCACGGTCGGCTTCTCCGGGTCGTACGGGATGGCGTTCTTGTTGAGCGTGATCCGGCTCAGCTGGGCGCGCGCCTCGGCGTCCCGGCCGGACACCCCGGTCTGCTTCAGGTCGATCAGGGCGAGGTGCGTGTCGGTGCCGCCGGAGACCGGGCGCATGCCCTCCGCGGCCAACCCGGCGGCAAGCGCCTGGCTGTTCTTGACCACCTGTCGCGCGTACGCCGGAAAGTCGGGCAGTGCCGCCTCCCGCAAGGCGACCGCCTTCGCGGCGACGGCGTGCATCAGCGGACCACCCTGGGTGAAGGGGAACACGGCCTTGTCGATGCGCTGGGCAAGTTCCTCACGACAAAGAATCATGCCGCCTCGCGGCCCGCGCAGCACCTTGTGGGTGGTACAGGTGACCACATCGGCGTGTTCGACCGGCGACGGGACCACCCGCCCGGCCACCAATCCGATGAAGTGCGCCGCATCGACCAGCAGATATGCCTCCACCTCGTCGGCGATCGCGCGGAACCGGGCGAAGTCGATCAGCCGCGGGTACGCCGTCGCACCGCAGATGATCAACTTGGGCCGGTGGGCCAGCGCCAGATCCCGGACCTCGTCGTAGTCGATCAATTCGGTGTCCGGCCGGACCGAGTAGCCGACATGGCGAAACCACTTGCCGGAGAAGTTGACCCGGCTGCCATGGGTCAGATGCCCGCCGTGCGGCAGGTCCATGGCCAGCACCACGTCGCCGGGCTGGACCAGGGCGGCGTAGGCGGCCAGGTTGGCCGACGCACCGGAATGCGGCTGCAGGTTGGCGTGGTCCGCGCCGAAGAGCTCCTTGGCGCGCCGGATGCCCAGGTCCTCGGCCTTGTCCACCTCGTCGCAGCCGCCGTAGTAGCGGCGCCCCGGGTACCCCTCGGCGTACTTGTTGGTCAGCGTGGAGCCGAGCGCCGCCAGCACCGCCGGGGAGGTGAAGTTCTCACTCGCGATGAGCTGCAGGCCGGAGCGCTGGCGCTCGAGCTCGCTGAGCAGCACCCCGGCGATCTCCGGGTCCACCCGCTCGAGCATCCCGAAGTCCGGGCCCCAGAATCTGTCCACCGCACGCTCCTCACGTCGGCGACATCGGCCGGATCCTCAGCATATGGCTTATGCGGGCCCACCTGCGGGCACAGTGGCGGTTATGCGTTGTCTCGTCACCGGTGCCACCGGATACATCGGCGGCCGCCTCGCGCCCCGGCTGCTCGAGGCCGGTCACGCGGTCCGATGTCTGTCGCGCAGCGCAACCCGCCTGCGGGACGTGCCGTGGGCCGCACAGGTCGAGGTGATCGAGGGCGATTTGTCCGAAGCCACCTCGCTGCCCCGCGCGTTCGAGGGCGTCGACGTGGCCTACTTCCTGGTCCATTCGCTCGGGCAGAAGAACTTCGAGGAGCTGGACCGTACGGCGGCTCGCAACTTCGCGGCCGCCGCGCATGCCGCCGGGGTGCGGCGCATCGTCTACCTCGGCGGCCCGCAAACGCCGACCGGCGACAAGCCCTCGGCGCACCTGCGCTCCCGCGCCGAGGTGGCCCGGATCCTGCTGGACAGCCGGGTGCCGACCACGGTGCTGCGGGCCCCGGTGATCATCGGCTCCGGGTCGGCGTCCTTCGAAATGCTCCGCTATCTCACCGAGCGGCTCCCGGTCATGGTCACGCCTCGCTGGGTGCGCAACCGGATCCAGCCGATCGCGGTCCGGGACGTGCTGCGCTATCTGATCGGTGCGGCCGACATGCCCCCGGAGGTCAACCGCGGGTTCGACATCGGCGGCGCCGACGTGCTCACCTACGCCGAGATGATGCAGCGGTACGCCACCGTGGCCGGACTGCGGCGGCGGATCATCGTGCCGGTGCGGCCGTTGAGCCCCTGGCTCTCCTCGCACTGGGTCGGCGCGGTCACGCCGGTGCCGAACTCGATCGCCCGCCCGCTGGTGGCCAGCTTGATCCACGAGGCGGTGACGCACGAACGCGACATCGCCGAGTACGTGCCGCACGAGAACCTCCTGGGGTTCGACGAGGCGGTCCGGCTGGCGCTCGGCAAGATCCGCGACGCGAACGTGGAGACCCGCTGGTCGAACGCCTCCGGGCGGGACTCGGCGGCCGAACCGCTGCCCAGCGACCCGGACTGGTCCGGCGGCAGCCTCTACGTGGACGAGCGCACCCGCGAGGTGGACGCGCCGGTGGCGCAACTGTGGCGGGTCATCGAGGGGGTCGGTGGCGAGAACGGCTGGTACTCGTTCCCGCTCGCCTGGTCGATCCGCGGGTGGCTGGACCGGCTGGTCGGCGGGGTCGGACTGCGCCGGGGCCGGCGAGACCGGCACCACCTCATGGTCGGCGAGGCGCTGGACTGGTGGCGGGTGGAGGAGCTCTGCCCGAACGAGCTGCTGCGGCTGCGGGCGGAGATGCGCGTACCGGGTCGGGCCTGGCTGGAGATGCGGGCGTCGCCCGCGGGCCCGGACAAGAGCGTCTACACGCAGCGGGCCCTGTTCGTGCCGCGCGGGCTTGCCGGGCACGCCTACTGGGCGGCCGTCCTGCCGTTTCACGGCGTGATCTTCAGCGGCATGGCGCGCAACATCGCGCGGGGTGCTACCGCGCCGCCCGGCTCAGGCGATCCCGGACCGCCAGCCACTCCTCGGACCCCGGCGGATTCCGTACCATGATCGTCTGGACGCCCGCGTCGTCCAGGCGATGCAGCGCGGCGTAGAGGTCGGCGGCGTACTCCCGCGGATCGGCGGAGAGCACCTCGACGTTGTGCCCGGCCGCACCGAATCCCTCGTAGTCCAGCACACCACTGCCGTCGCCGGGATCACCGATCTCGTCGGTCAAGATCAGCTTTGCCCTCGGCGCGTAATGGCGGCGGCTCATTCCAGGCGACGCACGGACCGCGCCGTCCGCCACGTCATCGGGCAGCGCGATCGAGCCGATCACATTCCGGATCTCACGCAGACCCAGCGCACCCGGGCGCAGCAGCCGCGGCTCGGCGCCTGTCACGTCCAGCACTGTCGACTCGATGCCCAGTGACGCCGAACCGCCGTCCAGCACCAGCGGCACGTCCGGCAGGCTCCGCAGCACGTGCTCGGCGGTGGTCGGGGAAAGGCTCTCCGAGCGGTTCGCGCTGGGCGCGGCGAGCGGCAGCCCGGCGGCATCGAGCAGCCGCAGCGCCACGTCGTGCGCCGGTATCCGGACCGCGATGGTGGCGTCCTTCGCCCCGACCCCGGTCAGGTGGTGGGCCCGCGGCAGGACCAGGGTCAGCGGGCCGGGCCAGAAGCGCGCGGCGAGTTCGTTCGCCGCGTCCGGCCAGCTGTGCGCCAGGGCGCGGGCGGCCTCGACGTTCGCCACGTGCACGATCAACGGATTCCACGAGGGCCGGTTCTTCAGCCGGTAGATCTCGGCGACCGCCTTCTCGGAGAACGCGTTGGCGCCGAGCCCGTACACGGTCTCGGTCGGAAAGGCCACCACCGAGTCGGCCCGGAGCGTCTCCACCGCACGGCGCAGCCCCGCGGCGTCCGGCAGAACGATCTTGTTAAGCGGCTCGCGCATGGCAGCGGCGGGTGTCCGGCTCACGGCAGAAGCAGGATGGCGAGCGGGACCGTGCAGTCCTCGATCTCGTCGCCGATACGCTGGAACGTCTGATCGCCGCGGCCCCACGGGTCATCCAGGTCGTCGGTGGGCATCGGCGGGTCGTCGCCACGTATCCGCGCGACAGCCTCCACGATGGCCACGCCGCGGGCGTACACCGCATCCGGCTTGTGGTCGGCCGGGGGAAGCGCCGCCGCGTCGACCGCGCCCAGCAGCCTGGCGAACTCGCCGAGCACGAAGGTCCGGGACGCGGCGCCCGGCCGCAACGCGACCACGTAGTCCGACTGGTCGGCGGTCGCGGTGAGGATCAGGTCGGCGTCGTCGATGAAGTCGCCGCGCAGCTTGCGTGCCGCGAAGGCGTCGGCCGAGCCGCCCCGGCTACGTACCTGCCGCGCGGCCGGCGGATTCATCTGTTCGCCCTCGTGCCAGCCGCCGGTACCGGCACTGAGGCTGCGCACCAGATGGTCGGCCGGTTCGCCGCAGCGGTCGCCGATCGCCCGGGTGAGCAGGCGCTCGGCCATCGGCGAACGGCAGATGTTGCCCATGCAGACATGCAGGACGGTGAACGGAGCCACCTCAGGCCTCCGTGCCACTACCGGCGATGTCCGGTACCACGTCACGGAGCTTCTCGAACGGGATCGCGCCGGGCCGGCGTACCACCGGGACGTCACCGGTCACGTCGACGATCGTGCTGGGCGCGGGGTCGGCGGCGGCACCCGCCTCCAGGTAGACGCGCACCGAGTACTCCAGCTGCTCGCGCGCCTCCTCGGCGGTGACCGGCACCGGCCGGCCCACCTTGTTCGCGGCGGTCACGGCCATCGGGCCGACCTCACGAAGCACCTCGAGCGCGACCGGATGCAGCGGCATCCGGACGCCCACCACGCCGCCGGTATCGCCGAGATCCCACTGCAGGCTCCTGGAATGCTCCACCATGATGGTCAGCGCGCCCGGCCAGAACGCATCGGCCAGGTCACGTGCCGCCTTGGGCAGCGAGAACACCAGGCCGTCCAGCGTGTGCCGGGACCCCACCAGCACCGGCGGCGCCACACGCCGGTCCGTGTCCCGGGCGCTGTGCAGCGCGGAGACGGCGTGCGGGGTGAAGGCGTCCGCGCCGATGCCGTACACCGTGTCGGTGGGCAGCACCACGAGCTCCCCGCTCTTGGCGGCCTCGACGGCCGCGGCGATGCCGCGATCGCGATCGGCCACGGTGCGGCAGTCGTAGAGCATCACGAGAAGCAGTCTGCCATGCAGACCGGAGTGGGCATCACATCCGCCGTGCGGTTGCGTATCTTGGACGGCCCGCCAGGTCAGCGTGCTCGGCGACGTCGGCGAACCGGCCGTCGGCGCGAAGCAGCGCCGGCGCCGCGTCGGCGTGCACGTCGTCATGTTCGATACCGACCATGCCGCCGGCCCGGAGCAGCCGGGCGGCGAGGGCGATCACCGGGCGGATGACGGCCAGCCCGTCGGCGCCGCCGAAGACGGCCTCGGCCGGGTCGTGGTCCGCCACTTCCGGCGGTAAGGCGGTTCCCTCCGGCACGTACGGAGGGTTGCACAGCACCACGTCCACCGCGCCGTCGAGCTCGGCGAGCAGATCCGGTTCGGTGACATCGCCCGCGACCACCTCGACGCCCGTGCCCGCGGCGTTGCGCCGCAGGAACTGCAGGGCGGCCGGCGACCGTTCCACCGCGATCACCCGCGCGGGCGCTGCCTCGTCGGCCACCGACAGGGCGATCGCGCCGGTGCCGCTGCACAGATCGACCACTGTCGCGCCGGGCGGGGTATGCGCGATTCCCCAGCCGGCCAACAGTTCGGTCTCCGGTCGCGGTACGAACACCCCGTCGCCTACCGCGAGATCCAGGTGCCGGAAGGCCGCCGTACCGATCAGATGCTGCAACGGGATCCGCTGCGCCCGCCTTCGCACCAGCGCGGCCAGGCGCCCGGCCTGCTCGCGGCGGATCGCGGCGATCACCACCAGGCGCCCGCGATCGACACCCAGCACGTACGCGGCCAGCAGCTCGGCATCGACCCGCGGCGAATCGACACCCGCCGCCGACAGGTCCGAAGTGGCCTCGGCCAGCAACGGCGCGAGGGGCGTCCGGTCCGTCCCGTCGCACGGGTGTGGGTTCGCGGGCGTCACGGCATAATCATGATGCGTCACGTGTCGCGATGACGGGCCGGGTGGGAGGCGCCGGTTGAGGTGGCTGGACCAGCTCGCGGACAACGTCGATGAGCTCGGGCAGGCTGGGGATCCGGTGCACGGCGGCCGGTCCGGCCAGACGACGGTCATCGAGCTGGGCGAGCTCGCGCCCGGCGCCGCACCCGAACCCGAGACCGCCCGGCCGCTGATCCGCCGCCGCCGGGACATCCGGCGGTACGGGTTGGCAGCGGTCGCCGTCCTGTGCGTGCTGACCGTCACCGGCTCGGCGCGACCCGAGCCCCGCAGCCTGGCCACGTTGTGGAGCATGCCGTACCGCACCGACCAGTGGACTCTCACCGACGACGCCCTCTACCTGCTCGAGCCGAGCGCGCGATCGAGGGTCACCAGGTACGACGCAGCGAGTGGCCGGCTGCAGTGGTCGACGCATCTTCCCGACTTCGCCGGCTGGATGAGTACCGACGCCGCCGGCCTGCTGCTGGTGCCGACCGTCAAGCGGGTCGAGAACGTCGTGGACGACGCCGGCAACGCGTATCAGCTGGAGGCGGTCCAGGACACCGTCGCCCTCGACGTGGCCACCGGCACCGTGCGGTGGCGGCAGCGTGGTGAGGTGGCCCTCGCCGACGACCAGACCGTGTTGCTCACCAGGTGGGACTACCAGGCCGCGAGGCTGACCGAAATGCGGCTGATCCGCAGCAGCGATGGAACAGTGCTCTGGACCCTCGCGCCGGACCCGCCGATCTCGAGCTGGACGACCGTCGCGGCGGACCGCTTGGTCACCGTGACGGCGGACGGGGAGTTGCAGGTACGCCGGTTCGCCGATGGCGGCCTGGTGACCACCGGCCGGGTGCCCTGGGTGCCCGATCCAAAGCGCGACGACGACCTCGCCTACCTGATGGGTGCGCACGCGACGCTGTACGTGCTCCGCGCCGGCAGCGGTCAGCAGGAGGTGACCGCCTACGACCCGGACACCCTCGCCAAGCTGTGGAATCGGCGATTCCGGGCCGGATACGGCATGTTCGATTGTGGCCGCGTGATCTGTGTCGGCGAGGAGGCGGGCGGCGTCGGTGGGCGCGATCCCCGGACCGGCCGGCTGCTGTGGCAGGGCGAGGGCTGGGACTACGCCCGGCCGCTCGGTGACGGCCGGCTGCTCACCGAGGGACGCGAGGGCGGCCGTGCGGCCCTGGTGGACGAGGCCACCGGCCGGTTGATCACCGACCTGGGCGCCGGAGCCGTCGTCCTGGACGCCGAACGCGGCCAGATCCTGATGATCGGGCCGGTGCGGGAGCCGCCGTGGGGATTGAAGGTGAGTCAACTCGACCGGACCGGAGAGCTGATCCTGCGTGGCTCCATCGGCCCGGTCGTCAACCACGGCTGCCAGCTGTCCGGCGGACGGCTCGCGTGCGGGCCCGCAGATGGGCGGTTGACCGTCAGGGACGTCGGCTGATCTCCGACTCGCCGGCCAGGCGGGCGGCCCGGTCCGCCTCGGCCAACGCGTCCAGCACCGGGTCCAGTTCGCCGCCCAGGACCAGGTCCAGGTTGTACGCGGTGTAGCCGATCCGGTGGTCGGTGATCCGGTTCTGCGGAAAGTTGTACGTACGGATACGCTCCGACCGGTCGACGGTACGCACCTGAGCCTTCCGCGCGTCGGACGCGGCCGCATCCGCCTCCTCCTGGGCCGCCGCCAGGAGCCGGGCCCGTAGGATGCGCATCGCCTGCTCGCGGTTCTGCAGCTGGCTCTTCTCGTTCTGGCAGCTCACCACGATGCCAGTGGGGATGTGCGTGATCCGGACGGCGGAGTCGGTGGTGTTTACCGACTGGCCGCCCGGCCCGGACGACCGGAAGACGTCCACCCGGATGTCGCCCGGATCGATCTGCACGTCGACGTCCTCGGCCTCCGGCAGCACAAGTACGCCGGCCGCGCTGGTGTGAATCCGGCCCTGCGACTCGGTGACCGGCACCCGCTGCACGCGGTGCACGCCGCCTTCCCACTTCATCCGGGACCACACGCCGTGGCCGCCCTCGGGCACGCCCTTGGTTTTCACCGCAACCGAGACGTCCTTGACCCCGCCCAGATCCGAATCCTGTGCGTCGATCACCTCGACGGTCCAGCCGCGGCGCTCGGCATACCGGCTGTACATCCGCAGCAGGTCGCCGGCGAACAGGGCGGACTCCTGTCCGCCCTCGCCGGCCTTGATCTCGACGATGACGTCCTTGGCGTCGTGCGGATCGCGCGGGATGAGCATCTCGCCGAGCCGCTCCTCGAGCGGCGGGAGCATGGCCGCGACCGCCTCCACCTCGCCGGCGAACGACGGGTCCTCGGCGGCCAACTCCCGTGCGGCGACCAGATCGGCGCGCGCGACCTCCAGCTCGTGGTGAGCGGCGTGCAGCGGGGCCAGCTCGGCGAAGCGCCGGCCGACCCGGCGTACCAGCGCCTGATCGGCGTGGATGGACGGGTCCTCCATCTGCTTCTCGAGGCGGGCGTACTCCTCCAGGAGGGTGGCCAGCCGGTCGTTGCTCATCGTCTCTCCTGAACGGCAAACGACGCCCGACCCCGGTTGCCCGGGGTGGGCGTCGTCGAGGCAGTTACTTCTTCTTGCCGGCGTTGACCTTGGCGTACTTGGCCTGGAACTTGGCGACCCGGCCCGCGGTGTCCAGCACCCGCTGCTTGCCCGTGTAGAACGGGTGGCAGGCGCTGCAGGTCTCGACGTGGATCTCGCCGCCCTTCGCGGTGCTGCGGGTCGTGAAGGTACTGCCGCAGGAACAGACGACCTTGGTGGTCCGGTACTGCGGGTGGATGTCGGGCTTCATGAGTGCTCGGTCCTCTCGATGTCAGGTCGCCGGGTCGCCGTCAACGCCGCGCCGCTGTGCGGTGGCTCGGGCGTGAACCGGAACCTTTGCTGGCCGATGGACCAGTCTGCCATGTCGCACCCCTTCACCTGAAATCAGGAGGCGATCACCGGTCCAGCAGGGTTAACGTGAGCACCCCTCATCGCATTCCCGATGCCGGGGGAAGATGGCCGAGTGACCAGGCTGCTGATCACCCGCGGGCTGCCGGCCTCGGGCAAGACCACGTTCGCGCGCAAGCTGCAGCCGTACGTGGTGCGGGTCAATCGGGATGACATCCGGCGCATGTTGCACGGCCGGCGCCTTTTCACACAGTGGGCGGAGGGCCAGGTCACCGCCGTTCAGCGTTCGATCGTCGAGGCACTGCTACGCGCCAGGGCGCAGGTGATCGTCGACGACACGAACCTGCGGCGCCGCACCGTACGGGAGTGGGCCGAGGTGGCCGCGAGATTCGGCGCGACCTTCGAGGTGCACGACTTCACCGACGTGCCACTGGCGGAATGCCTGCGCCGGGACGCCGATCGACCGGCGGGCGAGCGGGTCGGCGAGACCGCCATCCAGACCATGTACGACCGCTACCTCAAGGGCCGGAGCCTCCCGCTCCCGATTCCGCATGTCGACCCGTCCGGCGTTCCGTACGTTCCGGACGAGAACCTGCCGGCCGCGGTGCTGGTGGACATCGACGGGACGGTCGCGATGATGGGCGATCGCGGTCCGTACGACTGGCATCGGGTCGGCGAGGACACCCCGAATCAGGCCGTCATCGATGCCGTACGGGCCATGCACGCGGCCGGCAACGCGATCATCTTCTGCACCGGGCGGGACGAGTCCAGCCGGGACCAGACCGAAGCCTGGCTGGATCTTTTCGTCGGCGTGCCGTACGAGGAACTGTTCATGCGGCCGTGGGGCGACTCCCGCCGCGACTCGATCGTCAAGCAGCAGGTCTTCGAGTCGCAGGTACGGGACCGATGGCGGATCGTCGGCGTCTTCGAGGACCGGCAGCACGTCGTACGGATGTGGCGGTCGCTGGGCTTGACCGTGTTCCAGGCTGCGGAGGGGGACTACTAGTTCGCGTGCGGGCAGCGGGCCAGCGCGGCCGCGTCGTCGTCCAGGTAGAACGCGGGCCGCAGGTCCATCTCCGCGTAGTAGCGATGGAACACCGGGGTGAGCCCGCCGGACATCGGTGGCACGATCCACGTCCAGTCGGCAGGCACCGGGCGGCCGGCCTTCTCCTCGTTGTGCAGGTGCGCGATGAAGCGTTCCGACTCGGTGTGGTGATCGCTGATCTTCGCGCCCGCCTTTTCAAAGGAGAACAGCACCGCCCGGTTGACCTCGACCAGCGCCCGGTCTCGCCAGAGCGTCGAAGCGCGGCTCGTGTCCAGGCCCATGCGCCGGGCAACCGCGGGCAACACGTTGTAGCGGTCCGCGTCGGCCAGGTTGCGGGCGCCGATCTCGGTACCCATGTACCAGCCGTTGAACGGCGCCAGCGGGTAGTGCACGCCCCCGATGGTCAGGCGCATGTTGGAGATCGCCGGGACGGCGTACCAGCGCAGTCCAAGCTCGGCGAACCAGCCGTACTCCGGGTGCGTCAGCGGCACCTCGAGGACCGCCCGCTCGGGCAACTCGTAAAGCTTGACGCCCTCGGCCGGGGTCTGGATGGCCAGCGGCAGCACGTCGAAGTCCTCACCCTTGCCCCGCCAGCCGAAACCCTGCATGGCGATGGTGAAGTCGACCTGCCGTGGATCACCGACCGGGTCGCCCTCCCGGCTTCGATATCCCGCGTACCGGATGAGCTGGTCGTTGAAGATCCGGGCGAACGGTTGACCGGGCTGCGCCGCTGCGAAGATGCTGATCACCGGGCGGATGGCGCCGCGTTGCTGTGCACCGTTCGCGATCTGCAAGTGGTGCACGAGCAGAGAGAAGATCTCATCCGCGGTACGGGCGCGCCGGCGGTCCAGCACGACCAGGCTCCGCCAGTACAGCCGTCCGATGCAGCGGCTGGCGTTGCGCCAGGCCATCTTCGCCCCGTACCCGAGTTCCTCCGTCGTGTGCACGTAGCTGCCGGTCGCGGCGATCTGCGCCCGCACGATGGCCAGCCGGGGTTCCACCGGGCCCAGTCGGGGGTTCTCGAGATAGCACTGCCGCAGGAAATCATCCGCTTCGCCCGGATCCACCGGTGCGACCGGGTCCCACTGTTCGGTCGGATGGTCGCGGTAGCCCGGCACGATCATCCTGCGCCTCCCCACGTAGAGCCGAAGTGCTCCCGGAGGTTCGCACGACCCCGTACGTGGGTGATCAGACAGCGTGTGCGACAAAACGGACGCGGCCACCCCCGAGGGGGCGACCGCGTCCGTTTTGCGATTATTCGCCGGGCGTCGACTTGGCGATCTGCATCAGGAACTCGATGTTCGTCCGGGTCTGCTTGAGCCGGTCGAGCAGCAGGTCGAGGGCAGCGCCCGAGTCCAGCGAGTGCAGCACCTTGCGGAGCTTGTGAATGATCGCCAGCTCTTCCTTGCCGAGCAGGATCTCTTCCTTACGGGTGCCGGACGGGTCGATGTCGATGGCCGGGAACACCCGCTTGTCGGCGATCTTCCGGTCCAGCTTCAGCTCGGCGTTGCCGGTGCCCTTGAACTCCTCGAAGATCACCGTGTCCATCATCGAACCGGTCTCCACCAGCGCGGTGGCGAGAATGGTCAGCGAACCGCCGTTCTCGATGTTGCGTGCCGCTCCGAGGAACCGTTTCGGCGGGTACAGGGCCGTCGAGTCGATGCCACCCGACATGATCCGGCCGGAGGCCGGCGCCGCCAGGTTGTACGACCGGCCGAGGCGGGTCACCGAGTCGAGCAGCACGACCACGTCGTGTCCCAGCTCGACCAGGCGCTTGGCCCGCTCGATGGCCAGTTCGGCGACCGTGGTGTGGTCCTGCGGCGGCCGGTCGAAGGTGGCCGCGACCACCTCGCCCTTGACCGAGCGCTGCATGTCGGTGACCTCTTCGGGCCGCTCGTCCACGAGCACGACCATCAGGTGGCACTCGGGATTGTTGTGCGTGATCGCGTTGGCGATCGCCTGCAGCACCATCGTCTTGCCGGCCTTGGGCGGTGAGACGATCAGCGCGCGCTGGCCCTTGCCGATCGGCATGACCAGGTCGATCACCCGGGTGGTGAGGATGTGCGGCTCGGTCTCCAGCCGCAGCCGCTCCTGCGGATACAGCGGTGTCAGCTTGTAGAACTCCGGCCGCCGGCGGGCCTCCTCGGGCTCCATGCCGTTTATCGTGTCCAGCCGGACCAGTGGGTTGTACTTGTCCCGGCGCTGGTCGCCGCCGCTGTCCCGGGGTGCGGCTCGCACCGCGCCGGTGACCGCGTCACCGCGGCGCAGCCCGTGCTTCTTGACCTGCGACATCGACACGTAGACGTCGTTCGGGCCGGACAGGTAGCCGGTCGTGCGGACGAACGCGTAGTTGTCCAGCACGTCGAGGATGCCCGCCACAGGTACGAGCACGTCGTCCTCGTTGACGTGCGGCTCGCGGCCGTCGCGCTGGTTGTTGTCGTTGCCGTCCCGGTCGCCGCGACCCCGCCGCCGGTCACGGAAGCGGCTGCGACGGCTGCGACGGCCACCTTCGCCGCCGTCGTTGTCCTCGTCGTCGCTCGACTCGGTACGGTTGTTGCCGCGGTCGTTCCGGTCGTTGCGCTGGTCCCGGTCGTTGCGCTCGTTACGCTGCTCCCGCTCACCGCGCTGGTCGCGGTCGTTGCCGTCGCCACGCTGATTGCGCTGCCTGTCCCGCCCGCCGCGGTCGCCCCGCTCGCCGCGGTCGAGGCGTTCCTCACGGTCGCCCCGATCCGTGCGCTCGCCGTTGTCGATGCGGGTGCCGGTCGGCGGCTCGGTCACCGGCTGGGCCAGGGCCTCGGCCGGCGCGGCGCTCTGCGGCACGCTCGACACCTCGGGAGCCGGAGCCGGCTCAGCGGCCGGCGGGGCCGGAACCGAAGCAGTCGAAACGCGAGCCGGTTCGGCGATCGTGGCCTGCGCGCCGTGGGATCGGCTCCGCGTCGGCCGCCCGGTGTCCGCGGCGGCTGGGGCAGCTCCGCCGCCCTGGCGCTCGGAGATCGCGGTGATCAGCTCGCCCTTGCGCATCCGGGCGGTGCCGGAGATGCCGAGGGAAGCGGCGAGACTCTGCAACTCGGGCAGCAGCATCGCGGACAGGCCGGTGCCGCCACGGCGACGCTTCGTGGCGCTCGCGGTGCCGGCGCCGCCGTCAGCGACGTCAGAAACACCCGACGTCACGTCGGTGGTGTCGCTCAATGGATTCCTTCCGTCGAAAAATGCCAAGTCCACCCGGGTCTGCAGCCTGGTGGCCGGGTGCCCTCGGAACCCGCCTCGCATACAGCGGCGCGGGAGTTGTGCAGCACGGCAGCTCGACGGTCTCCCGACCCGTCAAGGGTTGACGGGTAGGTCTCGGCGAGTGCACCGATCGATCTAGAGACTGCTGCTCGGCGTGTGCCTGGAGAGATTCGAGACAGGTAGACAACCAATGCCTCAGGGTGTGCGCCGAACCGCGTAGATCGCTTGCTCCGCGGTGCACTGGGTGTGCTGTGCTAGGTCTTGAGCGTAATCAACTCGTGCGACCTGCGGCAACAGTGCTCCGCTCGGCGTGTTCCACCATACTCCCTTTGACAAGAGCTCCGGCGCCATCCACCCCGAACGTTTCGGCGCGCCATCCTATTCCCGGGTGAAAATCGCCCGGGACCTCGGACAACGCCAGCACGGTGGGCCCCGCCCCACTGACCACGGCGGCCACGCCGACCGACCGCAGCCCGGCCACCAGCGAGGCGGTCCCGGGCATGGCTACGGACCGATATCCCTGGTGCAGCCGATCCTCGGTGGCCGGGAAGAGAAGGCCCGGATCCCCGGTTATCGCGTGCACGAGCAGGGCCGATCGGCCCGCGTTGAACGCGGCGTCAGCGTGTGGGACCTCGCCCGGAAGCGCCTGGCGAGCCGCCGCGGTGTAGCCCCGTTCCTCCGGAATGAAGATCGTCGGTCGTACGCGCGGATGAGTCGCCAACCGCACGGCCCGCGCGCCCGAGCCTTCCATCCACGCGATCGTGAACCCGCCGAGCAAACAGGGTGCCGCGTTGTCCGGGTGGCCCTCGTGTCGCGCGGCCAGGCCCAGCGCGCGGTTGTCGTCGAGCCGCCGGAGGCCGTCCTTGACCAGGGCTCTCGCCAGCTGAACACCGGCTACGACGGCGGCCGAGGAGGAGCCGAGACCGCGCGCCTGCGGGATCCGGTTGACGCACTCGACGGCCAGGCCCGCCGGGCGCTCGCCGAGCTCGTCGAACGTGGCCAGCATCGCCCGGACCACCAGATGCTCGGCGTCGGTGGGCAGCTCGCCGGCACCCTCGCCGCGCACCACGACCCGGCACCCGCCGTCGGTCACGCGGGCCGTCACATCGTCGTACAGCGCCAGTGCCAGGCCGAGAGCGTCGAAGCCCGGTCCGAGATTCGCGCACGTGGCCGGGGTGCGCACATGCGCGGCGTCGGAGGCAAAGGTCAGGGACATCGGCTCAGCCTAGGTTGATTGAGGCGACCAGACGACCGGTAACGTCCACGTACGTGGCTCAGCCGATCTCGGTCCTTACCCGCAACCGGGACTTCCGCTTGTTGTTCGCGGCCGAACTGGTGGTCTTCGGCGCGGACTGGTTCGTCATGGTGCCGCTGCTGGTCCTGCTCCCGGAACTGACCGGAAGCGGCGTCTGGGGCGCGCTCGTGCTCGCGGCGGACACCGGGATACACGCGCTTCTGCTGCCGTTCACCGGGACGTTCGCGGACCGCTTCGACCGTCGCAAGATCATGATGGTGGCGAACCTGGCCGCGGTCGTGGCCGTGTCGTTGCTGTTCCTGGTCCGCTCGGCCGGCACCGCGCCGCTGGCCCTCGTGGCGATCGGCGCGGTCGCGGTCGCCAAGGCGTTCTATTCGCCGGCCGCGTCCGCGGCGCTGCCGAACGTCGTCGACAGCGTGGATCTGGCTGCGGCCAACGCGGTGGCCGGCTCCGCGTGGGGCACGATGAGCATCGTCGGCGCGTCCCTCGGCGGGATCGTGAGCAGTGCCTTCGGACCGTATGCCAGTTTCGGCCTGACCGGGGCGTGCCTGCTGCTGGGCGTCGGGGCGACCGCCGTGATCAAGCGCCCGCTGCAGGCGGCACGCGGTGCCGGCGCAGCGCCGGCGCACCCGTGGCACGCGCTGATCGAGGCATTGCGCTACATCGGCGCCCGCCCGCGCATCCGCGCTCTCGTCACGGTGAAGTCCGCGGTCGGCCTCGGCAACGGCGTGCTGACGGTGTTCCCGCTGCTCGCCGCGCTGTTCGGCGTGGGCGCGCTGGGCGCCGGGCTGCTGTTCGCCGTACGCGGCGCCGGCGCGCTGGTCGGCCCCCTCGTGATGGGCCCGGTCCTGCGGCGCCGGTCCTGGCTGCTTCCCGGCCTGGCACTGTCGATGAGCCTGTACGGGGTCAGCTATCTCGGCGTGGCGCTGAGCCGGTGGTTCTGGCTGGTACTGGTGCTGGTCTTCGTAGCCCATTTCGCCGGCGGCACCAACTGGGTGCTCTCCAACTACGCGCTCCAGAGTGAGGTTCCGGACCGCCTCCGAGGCCGGATCTTCGCCACCGACATGATGCTCGCCACACTGTCCATCGCCCTCAGCCAACTGGGGGCGGCCGTCTTCGTGGACCGCGTGGACGAGCGCGCGATCCTGGCCGGCTGCGCCCTGGTCACCCTGAGTTACGCGATCGGCTGGCGCATAGCGACCCGCAGCCTCAGGCGTTCGACGTCTCCTTCTCCGCCTGATCCGGGCCGCCGTTCGGGCTGGGTGCCTCGTGCGCGCCGCCGCTGAAGTCGGGGATGTCCGCGTCGGCGGGGAGGTCGTCGTGCGCCTCGTACGCGGCGGCGTGCTTCGGCGCCTCGGTCACGCCGGCCTTGCGCAGGCGACGGGCCCGCCGCTTGGCGCGTGACTTCTCCTTGCGGCTCTCCACCATCGTGTAGAGCGTCGGCACCAGCACAAGTGTGAGCAGCGTCGAGCTGATCAGGCCGCCGATGACCACGATGGCCAGCGGCCGGCTGATGAAGCCGCCCTCGCCGGTCAGGCCGAACGCCATCGGCAGCAGGGCGAAGATGGTCGCGATCGCGGTCATCAGGATCGGGCGCAGGCGGTGCCGGCCGCCCTCGATGACCGCACGCTGGACGCCCATCCCACTCGCCCGGTAGTGGTTGATCAGGTCCAGCAGGACGATCGCGTTTGTCACCACGATGCCGACCAGCATCAGCACGCCGACCAGCGCGGGTACACCGAGCGGGGTACCGGTCGCCAGCAGCAGTCCGATCGCGCCCGTCGCGGCGAACGGGATGGAGATCAGCAGGATGATCGGCTGAAGGATGCTGCGGAACGCCGCGACCATGATGACGAACACGATCGCGATGGCCGCGAGTACCGCCAGTCCGAGGTCGGCGAACGCCTCCGCCTGGTCGGCGCTGACGCCGCCGATCCGGTACGACGCACCCGGCGGCAGGTCGAGCGCGTCCAGCCGCGTCGTCAGATCGGCGGTGGTGGCGCCCACGTTCGAGCCGGTCGCCGTGCCCTTGACCGTCGCGCTGCGGTCGCCGTCGATCCGGGTCACCTCTTCCGGACCTCCGACCTCCTCGACGTCGGCCACCTGGTCGAGGGGCACCACGCCGGCCGGCGTGGTCAGCGGCAGCGCGCGCAGGGCGGCGACGTCCGCCGGCGGCGTACCGAACGAGACGACCACGTCCTGGCTCACGCCGCCGACGGTGATCTGTCCGGCCGGCGCGGCGTGGAAGGCGCCGGCCACCGATTGGCCGATCTGCGCCTCGGTGAGCCCGGCGCGGGCCGCGGCCGCGCGGTCGACGGTCACGTCCAGGCGCGGCACACTGGCCGCCAGCGTGGTGCTGACATCGGTGACGTTCTCGGTCTCGGCCATCGCCCGGCGCACCTGCTCGGTGGCCCGGGCGAGAACGTCGTTGTCCGGAGCCTGCACGACAACGGCCAGCTCGCTGGCGTTGAAGCCGGTACCGCTGTCGCCACCGACGGTCACTTCGCCGACGCCGGTCAAGGTGGCGAACTCATCGCGCAGGTCGTCGCTGACCTCGGCGGCGTCGGCCTCCGGCCGCAAGGCGACGTTGAACGAGGCGCCGCTGGCGCCGCCCGTTCCGACGAACGGGTTGAATTCGCCGTTGCCGACCGTCACCTGGTAGGTCTCGACGTCCTCGGAACGCCTGGCCAGCACCGCCTCGACCTTCTTGGCGGCCGCGTCGGTCGCGGCCAGGCTGGTGCCGACCGGAAGCTGCTGGCTGATCGTGATGGAGTCCCGGCCGGATTCGTCGAGGAAGTTCGTCTCGAGCCTGGTGGAAAGCGCGAACGTGCCGATCAGGATGGCGATGCCGATGGCCACCGTGATCCAGCGGCGCGTGGTGGCGAATCGGATCACCGGCAGGTAACCGCGTTGCAGGGAGCTGCGCCACTCCTTCTCCTCGGCCGCCCGGCGCACCGCATCCGTCGCGGTGCCGCCGGCGGCCGGCCGCAGGAACCAGTAGGCGAGCACGGGAACCACGGTCAGCGACACGAACAGTGAGGCCAGCAGGGCCACCGTGACGGTGATGGCGAACGGGGCGAACAGCTGCCCGACGAACCCGCCGACCAGCGCGATCGGCGCGAAGACGGCGACCGTGGTGAGCGTGGAGGCGGTGACCGCGCCGGCCACCTCCCGCACGCCGGCCATGATGGCGTGCACCTTCTCCTCGCCGTACCCGAGGTGCCGCTTGATGTTCTCCAGCACCACGATCGAGTCGTCGACCACGCGGCCCACCGCGATGGTGAGCGCGCCGAGGGTCAGCAGATTGAGCGAGTAGTCACTGATCCACAGGCCGATCAATGCGATCAGGACGGACAGCGGGATGGACACCGCGGTCACCAGGGTGGAGCGGATCGACAGCAGGAAGACCAGGATCACGATGACGGCCATCACCAGGCCGAGCAGGCCCTCGGTGGTCAGGCTCTCGATCGAGCGCTCGACGAACGGCGCCTGGTCCACGATCACGGTGAGCCGGGCGCCGGAGGCGCTCGCCAGGTCGGGCAGCATGTCGTTGACCTCGTGCGAGATGGCCACCGGGTTGCCGTCCGGCGCGGCGGTGACCGCGAGGCCGAGGCTCTCCACCCCATCGGTACGCGTGAACGACGTGGCCGGCGCCTGGCGGCTCCGCACGGTCGCCACGTCACCCAGCTTCACCGGGCCGGAGCTGCCGGTCAGTAACAGGTCCTCGAGCTGGCCGACCTCGGTGATCGGGTCGCCGACCTGGACGCTCAATGCCCGGTTGCCCTCGGTGACCGAGCCGGCCGGGATGGACATCCCGTTGGCCTGCAGCACACCCGTGAGGACGGTCGGCTCGACGCCACGCCGCGCCATCTCCGGCAGGTCCGGGGTGATCACGACCTGCCGCCTGCGAGTGCCGGTGACCTGCACGTCGCGTACGCCGTCGATCGCGTTCAGCTCCGGCACCACCGACCGGTTGAGCCGGTCGGCCAGGTCGTTCGCGTCGGTGCCGCCCGACGCGGCCAGCACGATCGCGGGGATGTCGTCGGTGCTGCCGGCGAAGATGGTCGGCTCGACGCCGTCCGGCAGGGTCGGCTGGATCCGGTTGACCGACGTGGTCAGCTGGTTGACCGCGTTGTCGATGTCGGTGCCGAACTCGAAGGTCACGGAGATCGTCGCGGAGCCCTCGCGGGTCGTCGACTGGATGCTGTCCAACCCGTCGGCGCCCTTCACGGCGTCCTCGATCGGCCTGGTGATCTGCTCCTCGATGATTTCCGGGCTCGCACCGGGAAGGGATGCGCCGATGAAGGCGCCGGGGAACTCGAGCGACGGCAGCAGTTGCTGCTTGAGCGACGGAATCGCGTACACACCGAAGCCGGTGATCACAATAGCGATGAGGGCCACGAGACCACGGTTCGCGAGACTGAGCCGGGTCAGGAATGACATGGATGCTCCCCCGTCACAAGTTCGGCCAACGTTGACAGTCTGCCCCACGCGAACTTCGCACCTGACCTTGACGCAGCTCAAGATCCTCATGCTGCCCTCCCGTCACGGCAGCATCTGTGCGGGCGAAGAGCTCATCGGCGGCATCATCACGGCCGGAGCGGAGAAACACCGACGGCTCCTCAGCCGGCTCTCAGCCGAGCAACTCGGGTTGATCTCGCGCGCGATGGACCTGATGGTCCGGGCCGCGTCGGACGAGATGGCGGCGAGCGGCGAGCCGATACCGGCCGTGGACGAAGGGCGGGCCGCCGGGGCCGTCGGTCACCGCGAGCGGCGTCGGGGTCAGCGGATTCAGAAGACGGCGCGTACGTACCGCAATCGCGCAGCGCCCATCGACACCGCGAACGACGCGACCAGCACGACCACGTACGCCGCGAGCAGCACCCACAGCGACGTCGCCGCCTCGACCGCCGGCAGCGCCTCCCGGATCACCGCGAGGATCAGCAGGTGTACCAGGAAGACACCGAACGAGGCGTCGGAGAGCCGGCGCAGGACGCGCGCCGCCCGGTGCCGCGGAGTGAACCGCCCGCCGATCCCCACGGCCAGCACGAACAGGCAGATCGCGGCCACCGCCACCACCACGCCCAGACGGTTCACCCGGACGATCCGATCGAGCGTCTCGGTCACCTCCGGCGACCGGCCGAACTGCCAGATCACCTCCGCGATCGAGGCCGTGCCGAGCAGCGCTGCGATGACCATGCCACGGCGGCTCAGCACCACCCGGTGCAGCGCCCGGCCGGCCAGGAACAGGCCGACGTACGGCCACCACTCGTCGAGGGCGTTCAACGGCAGCGGGTGCGGATCGCCGAGCACCCCGGCGATCGCCGCGAGCAGGTAGGTGGCGTGGGTCCAGGCCAGCGCGACACCGGCCATGATCAGGGCACGGCGCCGGCCGCCACCGGCGAGGAACGCGGCGAGCACCGGGGCGATCGCGTACAGGCCGAGGATCAGCCACAGGAAGTAGAGCGCGGTGTAGATGTCGGTGTTGATCAGGTCCAGCACCACGGCACGCGCGCCGAGATGCTCGCCGCGCAGCCATATCCGCACCACGAACAGATAGACCAGATGCCAGACGACAAGCGCGGGAATGATCCGCACGAATCGCTTGCGGTAGAACGCGAGCGGCCCGGCCGCGTGGGCGCGCGGCGCCAGCACCAGAGCGCCACTGATCATCACGAAGACCGGCACCACCCAGGTCAGGCCCAGATCGATGATGGAGGCAACCCACCAGCGCCCGGTGCCCTGCAGATCCTGATTGGACACCAGCATGCCGACGACGTGGATCGCCACCACGCCGGCGATGGCGACCAGACGGAGGGCGTCGAGCTCCCACTGGCGTGGCGTCGGCACGCCGGCAGCGACGGTCGGTAGGGCCGGTTGCTGAACCGGGATGCCTCCGGGGGCCAGGGTGTCGGTCACCGCACGCACGGTAGTGGGCCACCCGGCATGCCACAAAATATGGCACGCCGGGCATTAAGCCAAGTCGAGCGCCTTGGCCGCGGCGAGCACATCGTTCCGGATCGTGGTCGGCGCCGGCGCGGTGCTGATCGCCCACTCCGGATCCTTCAGGCCGTGCCCGGTGACCGTGCAGACCACCGTCGCGCCGGGCGGCACCAGGCCCGCCTCCGCCTGCTGCAGCAGCCCCGCGACGCTCGCCGCACTGGCCAGCTCGACGAACACACCCACGTCGCGGGCCAGCAGCCGGTACGCCGAAAGGATCTCCCGGTCGGTGACCGCCGCGATCAGGCCGCCAGAGGTGTCCCGGGCGTCCAGCGCCTTGGTCCAGCTGGCCGGGTTCCCGATCCGGATCGCGGTGGCGATGGTGGACGGCTCGGGCACCACCCGGCCGTTGACGATCGGAGCGGCGCCGGAGGCCTGGAAGCCGTACATCCTGGGCAGTCGCTTGGCGTTGCCCACCTCGTGGTCCTCGAGATAACCCATCCAGTACGCCGAGATGTTGCCGGCGTTGCCCACCGGCAGGCAGTGGATGTCCGGCGCGTCGCCGAGCGCTTCGATGATCTCGAAAGCCGCGGTCTTCTGGCCGTGTAGCCGGAAGATGTTCACCGAGTTGACCAGCGACACCGGGAAGTCCTGAGACAGCTTCGAAGCCAGCGCCAGGCAGTCGTCGAAGTTCCCGTTGACCTGCAGCAGCTTTGCCCCGTGCACGAGCGCCTGGGCCAGCTTGCCGAGCGCGATCTTGCCCTGGGGCACGAGCACCGCGCAGGTCAGGCCGGCCCGCGCGGCGTACGCGGCGGCCGACGCGCTGGTGTTACCCGTGGAGGCACAGATGATCGCCTTGGAGCCCTCCTCGACGGCCTTGGAGACCGCCATCGTCATACCCCGGTCCTTGAAGGAGCCGGTCGGGTTGGCACCCTCCACCTTGAGGAAGACATCGGCGCCGGTCCGCTGGGCCAGCACCGGTGCCGGGACGAGCGGTGTGTTGCCCTCGTGCAACGTGACCACCGGGGTGTCCGGACCGACCGGCAACCGGTCGCGGTACTTGTCGATCAGCCCGCGCCACATGGCTAGCCCTCACCTTGATGGCATACGGCCTCGACATTGTTGCCGTCCGGGTCGCGGACGAAGGCCCCGTAATAGTGCTCGTGGTATTCCGGGTGGATCCGCGGCTCGTGCAGGACCTCGGCGCCCAGCGACACGGCGGCGGCGAAGAAGTCGTCCACCGCGCGCCGGTCCGCCGCCCGGAACGCGATGTGCGACTCGCGGAAACCCTCGCCGGTGTTGTGCTCGCCGATCCAGAAATCCGGGAAGTCAGCGCCGTAGCCGAGGGCCACCTTGTAGTCCATGAGCCGGCTCAGGCCCAGCGGCGCGAGCACGGTGTCGTAGAATGCCGCGCTCGCGGCCAGATCGGTGCACTGTAAACCGACGTGGTCGATCATCTATGCCTCCCCCTCGACGCGCAGCACACTGGCGATGGACCGGACGATATCGAGGCGTTCCAGCTCGTCCACCGTCGCCGCCAGATTCGCGTCCGGCGCGCCGTGCGTGACGATGATCAGCTGGGCGTCCTCGGCGCGGCCGGACTGGCGGACCGTCGCAATGGACACCTCGTGCTTGGCGAAGACGCCCGCCACTGTGGCCAGCACACCGCGCCGCTCATCGACATCCAGGCTGATGTGATATCTGGTCACCGCCTCACCCATCGGGCGGATCGGCAGGTGGGCGTACGACGACTCGCTCGGCGCCCGGGTGCCGCTGAGCCGGTTACGGGCGGCGGCCACGATGTCGCCGAGGACGGCGCTGGCGGTCGGCGTACCTCCGGCACCGCGGCCGTAGAACATCAGCTGTCCCGCCGCCTCGGCCTCGACGAAGACCGCGTTGAACGCGTCGCCGACGCTGGCCAGCGGATGCGTGCGCGGGATCATCGCCGGGTGCACGCGGACGCTTACCGAGTCCTTGCCCCCGGAGTCCGGCCCCCGGGCGGCGATGCACAGCAGCTTGATCGTGCAGCCCATCTCCTTGGCGCTCGCCACGTCACCGGCGGTCACCCCGGTCATCCCCTCGCGGAACACGTCGGCCGTGGTGACCCGGGTGTGGAAGGCCAGCGAGGCGAGGATGGCGGCCTTGGCGGCGGCGTCGAAGCCCTCCACGTCGGCGGTCGGGTCGGCCTCCGCGTACCCCAGTTCGGTGGCCTCGTCGAGCGCCTCGCTGAACCCGGCCCCGCTGGCGTCCATCGAGGACAGGATGAAGTTCGTGGTCCCGTTCACGATGCCGGTGACCCGGGTGACCCGGTCGCCGTGCAACGACTCACGCAGCGGCCGCAGCAGCGGGATCGCGCCGGCCACCGACGCCTCGTAGTACAGATCCGCGTTGCCGTCGGCCGCCGTGTCGTGCAGCGTCGCGCCGTCCTCAGCGAGCAGCGCCTTGTTCGCGGTGACCACGCTCTTGCCGGCCCGCAGTGCCTCGATCAGCCAGGTGCGCGCCGGCTCGATCCCGCCGACCACCTCGATGACCACGTCCACGTCCTCGCGCTTGACCAGGCCGAGCGCGTCGGTGGTGAACAGCGACGGGTCGATCGGAAGCTCCCCGCGCTCGCGCCCGGGCCGGCGGACCGCGATGCCCACCAGTTCCAGCGGTGCGCCGATCCGGGCGGTCAGGTCCTCGGCCTGGTGGTGCAACAGCCGGACCACTTCGGAACCGACGGTGCCGCAACCCAGCAACGCGAGTTTTACAGGCCTCATCCCACATCCAATGCGAGCAGATCTTCTTCGGTCTCCCGCCGGACGATCACGCGCGAGACGCCGTCACGCACCGCGACCACCGGCGGCCTGGGCACGTGGTTGTAGTTGCTGGCCATGCTGCGGCAGTACGCGCCGGTCCCGGGAACCGCAAGAAGATCTCCGGGCCGCACGTCGGCGGGCAGGAATTCATCCTTCACGACGATGTCCCCGGACTCACAATGCTTTCCCACCACGCGGGCCAGCAGAGGCTCCGCCGGGGAGGAGCGGCCGGCCACCGTCGCGCTGTAGGAGGCGTCGTACAGCGCGGTACGGATGTTGTCGCTCATGCCGCCGTCCACGCTCACGTACGTCCGGATGCCGTCCACGTCCTTGATCGTGCCGATCTCGTACAGCGTGAACACCGCGGGACCGACAATGGCCCGGCCCGGCTCGATGGAGAGCCTGGGCTTCTGCAAGGCAGCCAGGTCGCACTCGCCCTCGACGATCTTGTTGATTCGTTTGGCCAGGTCACCGGGCGACGAGGGGTCGTCCTGGGTGGTGTACGCGATCCCGAAGCCGCCGCCGAGGTCCAGCTCGGGCAGCTCGACACCGCGCGCGTCGCGGATCTGTGCCTGCAGCTCGAGCACCCGGCGCGCCGACACCTCGAAGCCGCTGGTGTCGAAGATCTGCGAGCCGATGTGCGAGTGAAGGCCCCGCAGGTCCAGCCGATCCTCGTCGAGAATCCTCGTCGCCGCCGCGAACGCCGACCCGCCGGCCAGCGAGAAGCCGAACTTCTGGTCCTCGTGCGCGGTCGCGATGAACTCGTGCGTGTGCGCTTCCACGCCGACGGTGACCCGGACGAGCACCGCCGGCCGCTTGCCCGACCGCTCGGCGATCTCGGAAAGCCGGTCGATCTCCTGGAAGGAGTCGACGACGATCCGCCCGACACCCGCTTCCACCGCCCGGGACAACTCTGACAACGACTTGTTGTTGCCGTGGAAGCCGATCCGCTCGGCCGGGAAGCCGGCGCTCAGCGCCACCGCCAGCTCCCCGCCGGTGCACACGTCGAGGAAGAGGCCCTCCTCGTCGATGACCTTGACGACCGCGCGGCACAGGAACGACTTGCCCGCGTAGTAGACATCCGCGTCGGCGAACGCCGCGGCGAAGTCCCGGCACCGGGCCCGCAGGTCCTCCTCGTCGAGGAGATACGCCGGCGTGCCGTGCTGCGCGGCCAGATCCCGCACGCTCAGCCCGCCCACGCTGAGGGCGCCGTCCTCCGCCCGGGACACCGTCCGCGGCCACAGTTCCGGCACAAGGGCATTGACATCATCCGGGGTACGCAGCCACGACGGTCCACGGCTGCCCAGGTCGCCGTGCAGGGCACCGGCCTCGTGAGCTCTCACCGCTACATCCTCTCGGGTGCGGAGACGCCGAGCATGCCCAACCCGTTCGCGATCACCGTTCGGGTGGCGTCGTTCAGCCACAGCCGGGCGCGCTGCAGGTCGGTGATCGGCTCGTCGCCCAGCGGGAGCACCCGGCACTTGTCATAGAAGCGGTGGTACGCCCCGGCCACCTCTTCGAGGTATCGGGCGACGCGGTGCGGCTCGCGCAGCTCGGCCGCGCTCGCCACCACCGCGGGATACTCCCCCAAGGCCTTGAGCAGGTCGTTCTCCTTCTCGTGGCCGAGCAACCCCGGGTCGAAGTCACCGGCTGCGCCGCGGGTCAGGCCGACCTCGGCGGCGTTGCGCGCCACGTTCGCGGTCCGCGCAGCCACGTACTGGACGTAGTAGACCGGGTTGTCGCGCGTGGCCCGGGTCCACAGGTCGATGTCGATGTCGATGGTGGAGTCGGACGAGTAGCGCGCCAGGGCGTACCGGGCGGCGTCCACGCCCAGCGCGTCCACGAAGTCCTCCAACGTCACCACCGTGCCGGCCCGCTTGCTCATCCGCAGCGGCTCGCCATTGCGTACCAGGTTGACCATCTGGCCGATCAGGATCTCCAGATTGGTCTCCGGATCGTCGCCGAAGCTGGCGGCCATCGCCTTCATCCGCCCGATGTAGCCGTGGTGGTCGGCGCCCAGCATGATCACCACCCGGTCGAAGCCACGCTTGCGCTTGTCCAGGTAGTACGCGCAATCCGCGGCGAAGTACGTCCACTCGCCGTCCGACTTGCGCAGCACACGGTCCTTGTCGTCGCCGAAGTCGGTGGTCCGCAGCCACGTCGCGCCGTCCGCCTGATAGACGTGGCCCTGCTGGCGCAGCCTGTCCAGCGCTTCCTGCAACTCGCCGCGCCCGTGCAGGTCCTTCTCGTTGAAATAGGTGTCGAAGTGCACGCCGAACTCGTCCAGCGACTGCCGGATCTCCGCGAACATCAGCTTGACGCCCTCGACGCGGAACACCTCGAGCGCTTCGTCCCGGCTCAGAGAGAGCACGTCCGGCACCTCGTCCAGCACCGCCGCGGCGATCTCGCCGATGTACGCGCCGCCGTATCCGTCCTCCGGCACCGGCTCGCCCCGCGCGACCGCGAACAGGGACTTGGCGAAACGGTCGATCTGCGAGCCGGCGTCGTTGAAGTAGTACTCGGTGCCGACCTCGGCCCCGGACGCGCGCAGCAGCCGGGCCAGGGCGTCTCCCACCGCGGCCCAGCGGACACCTCCCAGGTGCACCGGTCCGGTGGGATTGGCCGACACGAACTCCAGGTTGATCCGCTGGCCGGCCAGCCGCGCGGTGTGGCCGTACTCGGCACCGGCCAGCACGATGTCGCGGGCCAGCACGCCGGCCGCGGCCGTGTCCAGCCGGATGTTCAGAAAGCCCGGCCCGGCGATCTCCACCGACTTGATACCTGGCTGCCGGCCCAGCTCATCGGCCAGCGCCGCGGCCAGCTCGCGCGGCGCCACGCCGGCCCTCTTGCCCAGCTGGAGCGCCAGCGTGGAGGCGTAATCGCCGTGCTCGGGGTTGCGCGGTCGCTCCACTGCCGTCGCCTCCGGCAGCGCGGAAGCATCCAGGCCCCGGGTGGCGAAAACGGCACGGGCAGCTGAGAGAACGGTGTCAGCGAGGTCGGCGGGAGTCACCGAGCCATGTTATCGGGGGTAGACTTTGCCGCTCGGTGGCCACCCGAGCCCCGCCTTTCCGACTGCGTTGAATTGACGAGGCACGATGAGTATGAGTACGCCGGGTCCCGAGCGGGTCCCGTCCACCGTGAAGGTAGACAAGACCACCGGGCAGGGCAAGCCCCCGGCCAGGTCCGGCGCCGGCAAGGCCGCGGGCTCCCGTCCGGCGGGCAAGGCCGGCGCGGGCAGGGGCGGCACGGGCAAGGGCGCCGCGGGTAAGGGCGGCGGCAAGGGCCGGAAGCCGGTCAAGCCGGTCAAGGTCAGTGGCGGGCGCAACTGGGGCCCGATCGTGGTGGCCGGCGTGGTGGTGCTCATCGCGGCCGGCATCATCGGGTACGGCGTATGGGCCGCCGCCCGGAGCAGCAACGAGGCGAGCACACCGTTCGAGGAACGGGCCGCCGCCATCGAAGGCATCGTCAACTACCGCAACAACCCGGATAAGACGATCACCTCCCGGGAGCACAAGACCGGCTCACTGACGTACGCGACGAACCCGCCGGTCGGCGGCGACCACAACCCGCGATGGCAGAACTGCAACGGCGACGTCTACACCGCGCCGATACCCAAAGAGCACGCCGTACACAGCCTCGAGCACGGTGCCGTCTGGGTCACGTACAAGCAGGGTCTGCCCGCCGACCAGGTCGACAAGCTGAAGAGCAAGGTCGAGGGCCAGGACTACATGCTGATGAGCCCGATCGCGGGCCTGGATCGAAACGTCTCGCTGCAGGCCTGGGGCTACCAGCTGAAGCTGGACTCGGCGGACGACTCCCGGATCGACGACTTCATCCGGGCGCTGCGCCTGAACGCAGCCGTCGAGCCGGGCGCCGCCTGCTCGAGCGGCGTCACCGTGACGGGTAACACGCCGCAGGCGGGTTGATGTCACTCTCCACCGACTCCGGGGCCGTGGCCGACGCCGCGGCCCCGGTCGACGAGACGCCGAAGAAGCGCGACTTCACCTTCCGCGTCGCGTGGCTCGCGGCCGTGCTGATCCTCGGCTTGCTGCTGGGTGCCGGGGGCGCGCTGTACGCCGGACGCAACGTGCACCCTGGTGACACCTCGCCCGAAGCCGGATTCCTGCGCGACATGTCGACCCACCACGCCCAGGCCGTCGAGATGGCGATGATCGCGCATGCCGGCTCGACAAACGACCAGATCATCAGCCTGGCCGCCGACATCGCGCTGACCCAGCACGGCCAGATCGGCTACATGCAGGCATGGTTACGCGACTGGAGCCTCAGCCCGACCGGCAGCCGGCCGCCGATGTCATGGATGCCCGACTCGGCGGGCGCGGTGGTGAACGGCCTGATGCCGGGCATGGCCACCCCCGAACAGTTGACCCGGTTGCGCGCCGCCACTGGCACTGCTCTGGACGTCCAGTTCCTGACCCTGATGCGCCGGCACCACCTGGGCGGCATCCACATGGCCCAGGCCGTCCTCGACCAGTCCGACAACAAGGACGTCACGTGGCTGGCCGGTACCATGGTCATCAGCCAACAGGGCGAGCTCCACCTGATCGACTTCCTGCTCAAGCAGTTGCAGGCCGCATCCTGACCGGCAGTGGCGGCACGCCGCCGAACCGATTGGTGAGGCGCCGGAGGCGCCTGCTAGGCTTCTCACCGCTGAGCCCCCGTAGCTCAGGGGATAGAGCGTCGCCCTCCGGAGGCGAAAGCGCAGGTTCGAATCCTGCCGGGGGCACAATCTAAAACTGCTCTTGTTGATCAAT
>Ga0081539_10000633_pt1 | contig 71207 bp, 65 predicted proteins | sample TabmetS4T2R2_FD_71023 | JGI IMG/M metagenome (GOLD analysis project Ga0081539, IMG submission 71023) | Tabebuia heterophylla rhizosphere microbial communities from the University of Puerto Rico - S4T2R2 | ecosystem: Host-associated > Plants > Roots > Rhizosphere ...
GGGGAGGGGGTGAAGGGTTAGAGGTTAAGAGATAAGAGTTTAGTAAACTTTTCCTCTTTTAACTTACCTTTTATTTTTTAGCCTCTAGCCTCTCTTTCACTAATTCTAGTGCCAGACGCAGGCCGTCGGCCAGACGGCGGCGCGTCGTGATGTCTTCGAGGCGCACGCCGAGGTTGACCAGATCGGATGCGACGTGCGCGCTGATGCCCGTTATCACGGTCGCCGCGCCGAGCAGACGCACGGAGCGGACGGTGTTGATGAGGTGCGCCGCCGTGTAAGTGTCAACGACGGTGCAGCCCGTTATGTCAACAAGGACGACGCGCGCGCTGTTTGCGCGTACGGCCTGAAGGAGCGCGCCCGCCATCTGCGCGGCGCGCTGGTCGTCGAGCGTGCCTACGAGCGGGACGAGCAGAACGCCGTCCCAGATTTCGACGACGGGGCTTGAAAGCTCCGTGATGCGCGTGCGCTGCTCGCTGTGTTCGAGCGCGCGGCGGACTGTGCGCTTCAAGTCTTCAACCATGCAGGGCTTGACGAGGTAGTCATAGACGCCCTGCCGGAGCGCGTCTATTGACGACTCGATTGAGGCGTAGCCCGTAAGAACAATCGTGACGATGTTCGGGTGTCGCGTCTGGAGTTCGTGGAGGAGCGTGATGCCGTCCATGTCTTCCATGCGAAGGTCTGTCAGAACGAGGTCGAAGCGACGGCGCGCGACGCGTTCGAGCGCTTCGCGCCCGTCCGAAGCGGTCTCGACCGTGTAGCCTTCCTGTTCGAGTATGGCGGCTGTGGTGACGCGCACGTTCTCCTCGTCGTCAACGACGAGGACGCTCGAGGGCGTCGGGCCGCGATGACCGTTCGGGGAGACGGGTTTGTCAGTTTTTTTGTCCGGCATCGGTTTCGGCGAGCGTCGGCGAGTCAACGGGGAGGATGATGTTGAAGGTAGTGCCTTGCCCTTCCGTGCTCGTAACTTCGATGCGCCCGCCGTGGTGGCGGACGATGTCTTGAGTGACCCAGAGTCCGAGTCCGGTGCCCTTCTGCCGCGTCGAGAAGAAAGGCTCGAAGATGCGCGGGATGTCGGCTTCGGGGATGCCGCGCCCCGTGTCGCTAATCTCCACGGAGACGGTCGGCTGGAGCGCGGGTTCGTGCCGCGACGTTCGTATCGTGATGCGCCCGCCGCCGTCTATGGCCTGCTGCGCGTTGAGAAGCAGATTTAGGAAGACTTGGCGCAGTTGGTCTGCGCGCGCGCGAACCTGCGGCACGTTCGGGTCGAACTCGCGCACGACCTCGACACGCGCCTGCCGCATCTTCTTCTCGACGAGTATCAGCGTCTCCTCTATGACTTGATTCGCCGAGACCCACTCGACCTCGCCCGTGCGCCGCGCGAAACCTAGCATCTGCCGGATGATGTGCGAGACGCGTTCGGTCTCCTTGCGCGCAACGTCGAGGAAGCGCGCGTTCTTCTCGATGCTCTTGCCCGTCGAGAGCAGGTAGAGCGAGTTTTTGATGGCTTCGAGCGGGTTGTTGACTTCGTGCGCGATTGACGCGGCGAGCCTGCCGACCGCCGCCAGCTTTTCCGACTCGAACAACTGCTGCTCGACGCGGCGTCGCTCAAGCTCGCGTATCTCCGTGAGGTCGTGGAGAACGGAGACGACCGCCGTCACCTGACCCGTGGCGTCCAAAACCTCGGCGGAAGTTATCTCCATCGGGAGCGAGTCGCCCGCTTCGGGGTCAATGAGTTCAATCTCGGCCTGCCGGCCCGTCTCCGCGCCTGAAGCCAGCGCGGATATAAACGATGTGAGCTTGACCGAGTTGTTGCGAACGGCGCGGGAGGCGCGCGCGGGCATGTCGCCGCGCTCCTGAAAGAGAAGTTCGGCGCGACGGTTGAAGAGTATGAACTTGCCCAAAGAGTCGCAGACGGCGATTGGCTGGCCGACGTGTTCGAGTATGAGGTCGAGCCGGTCGCGCTCGCGGCGTGCCTCGGCCTCGGTCTGTTGGAGCTTGATGAAGTTGCGCGCGAGTTCTTCGTTTGCGCGCCTGAGGTCTGTCACGTCGCGGAAGATGGAGACGAGGCCGATGCGTTCGCCGCGCGCGTTTAGGGCCGGAGTGGAGATAACCTCGAAGTGAATGTCAGAGCCTTCAATCGGATCAACGAGCGTGAGGTCGCGCCCCACAATCTCCTCGGACGCGACAGCCGCGCTCGAAAGATACGCGGAGAAGAGTAGGTCGTTCATCTCAAGCGCGCGGCGCTTGCCTTCGTTGGCGTCCTTGCGGTCGCTGAACAACTCTTCGGCGCGCCGGTTCTGGAGGAGTATTTCGTTGTCGAGGTTGGTGAGAACAATCGGGTCGGCCACCGATTTCATGATTGACTCGACCCACTGGCGCTCGCGTTGGAGCTTGCGGACGGTGGTGGCGAGCCGTTCGGTGTGGATTGTGTTGGAGAGGATGACGCCGACGCGGTCTGCGAAGCGCGCGAGCATTTCGGTCTGGTCGTCGTCGGTCGCCTCGCGCGTCGCGCCGACGTAGAGCGCGCCCATGCAGAGCGACTGCGGCGACCAGAAACGCTCCTCCTCGCCGGGCCTGAGCGCCAACTCGCTCGCCTGCTGCTCTGAAGCGAGTTGGCCGCCGAACAGAGGCAGCGCGAGAACGTCTGTAGCGCCGCCCAAGTGTTCGAGGAAGGCTCGCACCTCGTCGTCGCCGCTCTCGCGCTCAACCCATGTGGGCCGACCGTTGTGGACGACGCGGACGTGTGGCGCGTTGGAGTCGAGCGGAAGTTCCAGTCCGGCGAGCGCGTCGTCGCCGTTGAAGCCGGCGGCGCCGCGCACGCGCAGGACGCCGCGCCGCTTGTCAATGAGCGCGACCGCCGCGCGCGTGTAGCCGAGTCCGGCTGTCACGGTGTCGAGGATGAGCGAGACCTGCTCTTCGAGCGACTGCGCGGCGAGCAGTTGCGTGGTCATCTCGAAGATGAACTCATACTGTCGCAGCGCAAGCTGATGGCCCGGCCCTTCACTCAGGTCGTCGAGCGTCCGCGCGGTCTCTGCAAGGCGGTTCTCCATAAAGAAGTAGCCAGTAGTTCGGTAGCCAGTAGCCGGTAAAAAAACTTTCATAGCCGTGGGGTCAGGAGGAAGGCGCAACGTCCGCGCGGTGAAACTACTGACTACTGGCTACCGGCTACCGACTACTGCCTTTCTATGTCAACCGAAACGCGGCGGCGCGCCGTGGTCTCTTCGCCGAGCGGCTCCGCGCCGGGCGTGAGCGCGGGGCGCGAGACCGCGGGCGTTAGGCCGACGGCCTCTGCATACTTCAGATAGGTGTCAATCGAAGCGACGACGACGCGCGCCTCGACCGTTATCAGGTCAATCCCGACGAGCGAGATGCGAACCCACGCGTCAATCACGATGCCTTTATCAAGCACGCGGTCGAGCACGTCTATCAGGCTAGTTCCGCCGGGCGCTCTCTCTACAGCCATTTGGTCTAATTCCTCTCTTCAGAATTTTAGTCGAAACTTAGGCCGCGCGCGGCGCACGAGGCCCGACGCGGCGGGGCAGAGTCCAACGTTTCAACGATTACACTTGCGAGGGGAAATCGCTTCGGACTGGCCGGAGCTTGAAGGGGAACTTCCGCACGCGGCCTCTCAAGGGGGAATTCAATCAACTTAAGGCGGGGGACGTTTCTTTCCTTTGCGCGACGCGACCGGCTTCGCTGCTTTCTTCGACGCGCCGCGCTTGGCTTCGATGCGCGCGGGTGTCGCGCTCAGTTGCTTTATCTCACGCTCTAATACGGCCACGCGCTCGCGCAACTCCTCGGCCTCGGCTTCGGCTGCGGCGGCGCGCGTCGTCAGGTTCGAGTCGTAGCGCCACCAGTTGAGTCCGATCTGCTCGGCCTTGTCTATCGAGCAGACGAGCAGGCGTATCTGAAGCGTCAACAGTTCGACGTTCGCCAGAGAGACTTTGATGTCGCCCGCAATCACGAGACCCTTGTCGAGAATGCGGTCGAGCACGTCAACAAGTCCGGGCGGGCGCGCGGTGATGAGGCTCGTTCTCTCGCTAGACAATCGCTTGCACTCCCTTTCGAGTGGGGGCAGCCTCCGCTCTTCCTACTTGAAGACTCTCGAACGGGCCGCCGGGAAAAGCTTTTTAGCTTTTAGCGCTTAGCTAAATCCCTTCGTCAACGCTGTCGCTTTATCTGAGGCCAACCATCGCTGTCACACAAAAGCTAACAGCTAACAGCCAATAGCTAACAGCTTTCAAATCAATCGCCCTATCGGGCCTAAGTCAATGTTCAAATCTTCGTCTTCGAGTCCGAACTGACGTTTCAACTCGCCCATCTTCTCTTCGAGCTTCATCAACGCCAGCCCCAACTCCTCGACCTGCTCGGCGCTAAGCCCGCCGCCCTCCATCCGACGCACGGCCTGCTTTTCCAAGAGCCGCCGTATGAGTTCAATCAGCGTTAGGACTAACTTGGCGAGACCCTGCTCGACCGAACGCGCGTCAACGTTTATGCGTTCGGGCAAAGCGTCGGCCACGCGCCGGAGTTCCGCGACGAACTCAGCCGTATGCTCTGTCTCTACTTCCGGCTCGACCCGGACGGGGGCTTCAGGGGGAAAGTTCTCCACAAGATTAACCTTTATCGCACCGACTGTCCACAGTTGATTTCCCTACGGATTCCCGCGCCGCCATTCTATCAAAACTCGCGGCCTCGCGGCTCAACGCGAGTCTGCGCCGCACGACCCGACGAAACTGCGTCGCGCCGTCTCGTCAAAGCCTCGAACTGCTCAACGTCTCAACTCGCTGAAACTGTACGGCGGCCACGGCCCGCTCGTCAGAAACTGAAGCCCACGCCGCTCCGCGCGCGCCGCCCTCACGCTCTCTCTATACTCTTCAACGCGTTCGCGCTCGACCAAGTGAGACGCGCGCACGACAATCGCCTCCGACGGACTCACACGCGCCGACGACTCACGCACAACCTCCGACACGCGCGCCTCCAACCACGCAGCCAACTCCTCCGCGCGCCCACGCGCCGACTCCTCCCCCAAAATCCCCCTCCGCTTCGCCAACAGAAACGCCGTCCCACTCCCAACCCGCCCCGCGTCAACTTCCGCGCCGCGCGTCGTCTCCGTCACCGTCGCCTTCATCAACAACTCTTCGCCGCCAGCCTCTTCGCTTCTGACTTTTGCCTTTTGCCTTTTGCCTTTTGCCTTCTCATCCCCGTCCCACTTAATCTTCACGCACATCTCCACGCACCCGCGCACGCGCGAGAGCGCCGCGACAATCGCCTCCTCGTTCGTCTTCAAATAATCCTCAAGCCGCGACTCTTCGGCCAGCGTCCCGAACCGGAAGGGAAGCGGCGTCGCACGCGCAAGCACGCGCGCGTTCACGCGGTTGTGCGCGCGCACGTTCTCCGCGCCGACCGCGACGCTTTCCCCTTCAAACTCGCTCACGACCGCCGCGAGCCTCCCCGACTCCAACAGGCACACGCGCGCCCCGCCCACTCCGCCCGAAGCCTCCAAAGCCTCCGCGCCCAACCCTTCGCCCACGCAATAGACGTACAAACTCATCACAACTCGCAGACGTACAAACTCATCGCAATTCGCCGCGCGTCAGTTCTCACCGCATCCGTCAATCGTCGCCGCGCTCCTCTTCGCTCGTGCGCGCCGGCGCCGCGCGACCGCGCAACAGTTCCAGACGCGCCTCGCGCTCGCCCAAAACGCGGTTGACCGCCTCGGTCGAACCCACCAGAAGGTTCAGCCCCAGATAGATCAAATCCACGTCGGCCACCGCAATCGTCACCTCGCCCGCGATGACCAGCCCGCGGTCGAGCACGTGGTCGAGCGTCTCCAGAAGCGACAACTCCTCGTCCTCGTCGAATGTAAACTCTTCGTCAATCATAAAAGCAACGGGGAAAGGGGAAGGGGTAAGGGGGAATGGAAGAAAGCGTCCGTCGCTTCTCCCTTTACCCCTTACCCTTTACCCCTTCCCCCTTCGTCGTCGAAGACGACGAAATTGTACGCGGGCCACGGCCCTGTCAACTCGAAGCTGAAGCCCGTCGCCGCGTGCTCCGACGCGAGCGCTTCAGCCGCCGCGCGAAACTCCTCGAAGCGCTCGCGCGCGACTAGAAATGCGAGTCGCGCCGCGAGTTCGCCGCGCTCCGTCGCCTCGTCCTTCAACACGCGCAGGCGCACCGCGCCGTCGCTCACCGCAGCAAGCCTGTTCTCAACCTCAGACGCGACGCGTCGCGTCTCCACGCGCGCCTCCTCGTCGCGCATCGCGTCAATCTTTTTACGCAGAAGGTATCCTTGCCCCGGCGCGGCGGCGTCGGCGCGCTCGGCAAACTCGCGCAGGCGCGGACTCACGCGCGCAACCTCTTCGCGCAAACGCGCGCGCTCGACATAGACGTTCAAGCCCCACTCCTCGCGCCCCGCGAGTCTGCCGAGCGCGACGCGCAACTGCGCGCCGCGTTCTTCGAGCATCCGCACGACCGACTCGCGTCGCAGGTAAATCGTCCCGAAGCGCAGAGGCACGACGCTGGCGCGACGCGCGAAGTGCTCAACGGCGCGTTCATGACGCAGAGCGCGCGTCGCAGTCCAAGTCGCGTCCGCGAGGCGCGCCGTTAACGCGTCCTCGCCGTAATCGGACAAAGAGACGCGGCTCACGACCGCCGCGAGCACGCCCGCTTCAACCAGTTCGAGCGCCGCGTCGCTTTCAATCGCGCCCGGCGTCTTCTCGTCGAGGAGCGGCGCGAGCGCATCCCTTTCACCGACGCAATAGACGTAGAACCCGCGCGCCGCCGCGTAGTCGTCCTTCTCGTTCGCACGTTTGCTCATGCCGCGTTTTTCGTTCGTTCAAATCGTTCGTGAACGCTCGCTTCAATCGAGACGACGCCAGCTCTCGAAGTGTTCGCGCAAACTCGCGCACCCGCGAACTTCCCCGCCGTGCTGCGGCGCGACGAAAATCTCCGCGCCGCCCTCGAAACGTTCACGAAATTCTTCGACGACGACGGCTTGCCCGCGCCGCCGCGCCGCGCAGAAATCGCACGCGCGCGCGGCCTCCTCGCGGACGACGTTGTTGATGAGAAGCCGTCGTACCGGCGTCTTCAACCGTTCAAGACTCGACGCGAGCCTCGCGGTCTCTTCGAGGCTCATGCGCTCGGGGATTGCGACGCCTACGAACTCGCAGTTTTGTGCGTCGGTCAAAAGCGCGGCCACGCGTTTGATTGACTTCGAGAGCGCGACCAACTCTTCGGCCACGCCGCCCCAGCGTACCACGTTCTTATACTTGAGGAGCAGCTTCAGAAAAGTCCTCACCCACGCGAGCGCGATTTCGGGAAGTTCGAGGAAGCGCAGGAGGTGGCCCGTCGGCGCGGTGTCGAGGACGATTGACGTGTACGCGCCTTCGTCCAAAAGATCGCTCACGGCTGACAGGGCGGCTATCTCGTCAATGCCCGGCGGCGCGAGCGAGACCAACTCGCGCATCGCCTCGCGGTCAAACTTCACCTCAAGACGCGAGCCGCCCGTCAGAGACTCGAACAATTCGTCAGTCCACTTTCGATAACGCTCCTTCAACTCCTCGAAACGCGCCGCCGGGTCAATCTCCTTCGCGTCGAGGTTCGCAACATCGCACACGCCGCGCTTCAACTCCCCGACGTGCTCATCAAAACCGTCGGAGAGCGAATGCGCCGGGTCTGTCGAGAAGACAAGGACGCGCGCCGACGCGTCGCCCGCGGCGAGCGCGAGCGCGAACGACGCGGCGGCTGTAGTCTTCCCCACGCCGCCCTTCCCGCCGAAGATTACGAGACGCTTCGGCGAAATGATGAATGATGAATGATGAGTGATGAATGATGAAGGCGACGCTGCTTGCTCGTCAGTCTTTTCTTCCGTCTTACGCTTTACGCCTTCATCCTTTTCCTCATACGCGCTGCCTCCACTCCACACAGCGCGCGCGAAGTCGCGCAGCGCGTCAGCGCCGCGCACTTCCGAGGGGAAGAGCGGCACGCGCCGGAGTCGGAGAGTTTTGAACTCGCGTCCGAGAGTCTTCAAGTAGGGCGACTGCATTCGCGCGCGCGCGCGACAGAAGCGACAGACACCGTGCGCGCTCTCCACGCGGTTGATTATCAAGTCGGTGACGGGCACGCCAGCCTCTTTGAGCATCTTGAAATAGCGCGCGCTCTCTTCGACCGGCATCGCTTCGGGCGTCGAAACGAGCGCGAAGCTCGCGCGCTCGGCGTCAAACAGCATCGAGCGCACGGCCTCGACGCGCCCGGCGAGTTCGCTTAGGAAGCGTTCGACTTCATCTTCGCGCACGGCGCGCCCGCGTACGAAGTGGGCGAGCATGTACCGGTGCTTCTCCGACATCACGTCGAGCGCGCCGACCCAGCGCGCGAAGACTTCGGGCAGGCGGAGCATACGCGTCGTGTGTCCCGACGGAGCGGTGTCAACGACGACGCGCGCGAAGCGGCCCGCGCGTTCGACCTCGCTCAACTCGAAGAGCGCCATCACCTCGTCCATGCCGGGAAGCGAGAGGTCTAGGAGGTCGTTTATGTCGGCCTCGTCGAGAATCGTGCCGCGGTCTGCGATCTCTGCGAGCACCGAGCGGTGGCGCTGCTTGAACTCCGCGAGCGCACGCGCGGCGTCCATCTCGCGCGCGAACAGGCGCGGCGCGTCGGCGCGCGTGCCGCGACGCGCGACTTCGACCAAGCGGTCGCCGATTTGCGTGTCTAAACTGTCGGAGACGGAGTGCGCGGGGTCGGTCGAGAAGAGGAGAATCTGTTCGCCCGCGTTTGCGGCGTCGAGAAGCGCGAGCGCGGTCGCGGCTGCGGCTGTGGTCTTGCCCGTGCCGCCCTTGCCGCCGAAAAAGATGTAACGAGTTTGAGGAAAGTCTTCGGGAAGTTTGGTTGAGGTCGTCTTGCGGCGGGTGTTGACGCCCTTCTTCGCGCTGCCTTTTTTCGTCAACGCCTGCCTCCCGACGAGCGGGCTTTCGATTAACGCCCGCCGCCCGGCTCGTAGAAGTCGCCGCCGCCGCCGGCGTCGCCGCCCGCCTCTATGACCATCGAAGAGGTGTCAGCCGTGTGCACCTGCCCCAAGGCTTCGAGTTGCCGCTCCTTGATGGCGCGCAGGCGCGCGAACAACTCGCGCTCGGCCACGGCGTATTCGTCCTCGGAAATCTCTTCGAGTTCGAGCCGCATCTGCAACTCCAAGAGTTGCTCCTTAATCAACGACTCGTCGTTCAACTCCTTGTCGGCCAACTGCTGAATCTGCCGCATGATGAACTTGAAGCCGTTGACGGGCGCGAGCAAGATGTCGTCGAGTATGAACATAAGACGGTGGTTAGAAAGACGACGAAGGCGCGACATCATCCGACGGCATCACTCGCCGTCTCCGTTGCCGCTCTGTCTCCGCGTCAACTTGTCAATCATGTCGGCCAGCGACGCGATGTTTACGCGGTCGCGCTCCGTGGCGGCGGTCAAAGCACGGATGGCTTCACTGTTACTTCGGATGACTTCACTATTCTGGCGTGTAATTCCACGAATGGCCTCGTAGTCGCGTTCCATAGCGGCGTTCAGTGCCCGGATGTCTTCGCTGTTCTGGCGTGTAATCTCTTCCGTTCTGATCTGTGAGTCCACAAGCGCGGCGATACGCTCGCGGAGGTCGCGCCGCTCACGCCTGAACTGTCGGATCATCAAGACTACAGTGCGCTCTAGCCTCCCAAGACGCCTGTCGGCGCGTGCATCTGCCTCCTCAAGCCTCTGCATCCCGGCGCTGAACTGCGCCTGCTGCTGGAGGATGAAGTCCATCGTGCGTTGACGCTCTTCGTCGTCCATCGCGGGCCTCCGAAGTTATGCCGCGCCCTCGCCGCGTTCAAGTTTGAGGCGGATGTGGACGAAGTTGTAGGGCGGCCAAGGGCCTGTGTACTTGAAGGAGAGCTTGCCCTCGTAGCGCGAGGCTATCTCTTTGACGATGGCGTCGAACTCCTGCTCGCGGTCGCGCTCGATGAGGAAGGCCGCGTTCATAATCATCTTGTCGCCGATGGGCTTGTTGGCGCGCGAGGCGACAGCCGTGTCGCGCAGGCCCGCGTAGATTTCGCCGACGTAGGCGTCTGACTTCTCCGACAACGCAGACTCGATGAGGCGTCCCAACTGCATCCGCGCGAAGTAGGTCGAACCCGCGCCGCGCGAGGTTATCTGCTCCTTGAGGTTGCGTATCTCCTCGCTCTCCTCCTCAAGCTCGGCCATCACGCGCTCTCTGTCCCAGTTGACCTTCAAACCGAACTCGACCTTGCCCTCCATCTTCGCCAGAACGTCGCGCAGCGCGTCGTAGGTGCCGCGCATCAATTCGATGATGTCGTCCTGCGTGCGGAAGAGCACGCCGAAGGCCATCGGGAGCACGGTGAACTCGCGCATCACGGTCTCGTTCACCTGTTCGTGCGCGAAGACGTTTTCGCGCGTCGGGTCGTAAACCTGAATCGGCGTGTTGGAGACGACCGCCGCGAGGCCGTCGTGGTGAACCGTATAGACTTCGTCGCCGCGCCCGCCGATGCCTATCGGGCCGAACGAGCGAGTGTCTTTCGTCTCGATGATGCAATAGACATATTTGCCTTCCGGCGCGGCTGACGCTGGGGGTATCGAGGTGTGTTCGGATTCAGCGCTCATGGTTTTTCCCTTGGACGTGTTTTTGTGCTTTACGGGGCGCGACCGAAAATATAATAAGGGTCGGCGCAATTTCCGCGCAACTACTATCCACACACCGCCGCCCTCGGTGTTAGAATCTGTCGGCAACTCGGCGGGCGGAGTTAGCGTAATAAAACAGGGTGACAGGTGTCGGGTGTCGGGTGTCGGGGAATTATAAGCGCGAGGTGACGTGTTGATTAAGAGTTATCGAGATTTAAGAGTATGGCAAGCTTCAATGAGCCTTGTTGAGCAGATTTACCGCTTAACGAAAACGTTCCCGAAAGAAGAGACTTTTGGATTGGCTAGTCAGATGCGACGTGCAGCCGTGTCTATTCCTTCTAATATTGCTGAGGGGCATACAAGGGAGCATCTCAAGGAATATCTTCATCACATTTCAATAGCTCAGGCATCATTGGCAGAGCTAGAAACTCAGTTGGAAATCGCCGCCCGTCTCGAATATCTATTGCAAGAGGAGCTTGGTCAGGCAATAGAATCTACTCAATCCCTGGGACGCCAACTTTACGCGCTTAGAAATTCACCCGTTAAATATCCTAATAACCTGACACCCGACACCTGACACCCGACACCCTTGGAGATTCTTATGAGCGACCAGCGAAACTGGCTTGAGCGTTTGGGCGACAAAATTCCGGGCTACAGCGGGTACGTTGCGAAGGAGCGCAGGCGCGACGTTGACAAGATGCACCGCGAGCACTTGGCCGACCGCCTGCGCGCGACCAAGCAGCCGGTAACCGAGACGATGCGCGAGCTTTCGTCGTCGGGCCGCCTGTTCGAGATAGGCCCGCTCGACCGCGTGTCGAAAAAGATTGACCAGATTGAGAACCGCGTCCGCTTCGCCAGTTACGGCTACGCGGGCTTCTTCGACGTTGTCAAGATTCAAGACGCGCAACTCGACGCAATCTACAGCTTCGACCTCGCGCTCGTCGAGAAGGTCGAGGCGCTTGAAGGGCAGGCGCGCGAACTCGCGTCGAAATCCGCCACGCCCGACGGCTTGAAGCAGGCCGCAGCCGAACTCGAACGCGCGGCTGACGACCTCAACCGAACCTTCGACGAGCGCTATCGCGCAATCGAAAACTTCCGCCCCGACGACTCGCCGGGGCAGCCGATGTTTAGTTGAAGCGCAAAATAAAACTGGCGTCCGGCATCCAACATCTCTCTTTAATGAGGAGAAGCAGCGAGATGGCACTCGAAGTCATACAGTTTTTCGACCAGACGGGGCAGCAGATAGTCGCGCGCGTCCCGCCGCAAGGCTCCGCCGACATAAAGATGGGCGCGCAGCTCATCGTTCAAGAGAATCAGTCGGCGGTCTTCTTCCGCGACGGCAAGGCGCTCGACACGTTCGGCCCCGGTCGCCACACGCTGACGACGATGAACGTGCCGCTGCTGACGCGGCTTCTCTCCATCCCCTTCGGCGGGCAGTCGCCGTTCACGGCGTCGGTAGTCTTCGTCGCGCGCCACACCTTCCAAGACATGAAGTGGGGCACGAAAGAGCCTATCCCGTTCCGCGACTCCGAACTCTACATGGTGCGGCTTCGAGCCTTCGGCAAATACTCCTTCCGCGTCGCAGACCCGCAACTCTTCGTCGGCTCAATCGTCGGCACGCGCGGACTCGTGACGACTCAGAGCCTCGGCGAATACCTGCGCGACATCGTCGTCTCGCGCTTAAACGACCTGCTCGGCGAGAACCTGAAGACCGTCTTCGACCTTCCGGCCTACTACGATGAGTTGGCGGCGGGCGTCAAAGCGCGCGTGGCGGAAGATTTCAGCAAGCAGGGGCTTGAGCTTGTTGACATGCTCATCTCCGCAATCACGCCGCCCGAAGAGGTTCAGAAGAAGATTGACGAGCGCGCCTCCATGTCCGCACTCGGCGACATGGACAAGTACATGCGCTACAAGGCCGCCGAAAGTATGCAGGACGCGGCGCGCCAACCCGGAGGCGCCGCCGGGCAGGGCATGGGCCTCGGCATGGGCTTCGGCTTCGGCCAAGTGATGGCCGAAGGCATACGCGGCGGCTCGCAGCAGGGCGGACAGCAGCAGCAAGGCGGCGGCGCCGCGGCGCAAGGCGTGCCGTGCCCGAAGTGCGGAACTCCCAATCCGTCGGGCGCGAAGTTTTGCCAGAACTGCGGCGCGAACACGCAAGCGCAACAGGCCGCGACCGTGACGTGCCCGAACTGTCAGGCGCAAGTCGCGGGCGGCGCGAAGTTCTGCAACAACTGCGGCACGTCGCTCGAACCCAAAGCCTGCAAGAACTGCAACACGCCCATCCCGCCCGGCGCGAAGTTCTGCGCCAACTGCGGCACGGCCTCCTAAAAACAGCGCGCGGCTTCACGAAGAGGAACGCCGTTGACTTGCGACTACTGTCACAGCACGCTCGAAGAGGGCGCGACGAAGTGCTCAAACTGCGGCGCGTCGGTAGGCGAGCGCGAGGCGACCGACTACCGCTTCTGCCCCTTCTGCAAGCGACGCCTGCTCGCCTTGGGAAGTCCGGCGTGCAACTACTGCGGTCGAACTTTGCCTGAAGATTTCGTCAAGGCGCGCGACGCTTTGCGCCAGCGCGTGAGCGACGTGAGCGAAGGCGCGGCGAGCGAAGAGGAGATTGAAGAGTTGGAACGCACGGGCGACGACGCGCTCCGTCGCGCTCTCAAGTCGCTCTTCGATTTGAACGACCGAACGCGCGGCAACTAGCCACGCGCCGGGGCAGTAGCCCGACCGTAAGTAGAAGGCAAAAGGCAAGAGGCAAAAGGCAAAAGGCAAAAATGAAGGAGGATGAGAGACACCGTGCCTTTCATCCTCCTTTTAGTCTTTTGCCTCTTGCCTTTTGCCTTTTGCCTTCCCGCAGGGCCGGGCTACTGATTTTTCAGAATCTCGACGGCGCGCTCGAGGGCGCGGTCGCGCCGACGGCGAAGGTCTTCGCGCGTGGGCGCGATCTGTTCGTCCGGTTTAAGCCCGCTGCCTTCGAGTCGCGCGCCGCGCGCGGTGTGGTAGTCCATCTCGCTTATGTCGAGGATGCCGCCGTCGGGGAGCGTGTGTCGCCGTCTGATGCCGAGCACGCAGCCGCACGTCGTCTCGCCTAAGACGCGCGCGCGCCCTTCTTCGCGCAAACTCGCGGCGAAGACTTCCGCCGCGCTCGCCGTGCGCGCGTTCGTCAAAACGACTACGGGGCCGCGGAAGCGCGCGAGCGCGTCGGCTGAAGAGACGAGCGTCGCGCGCGTCGTCGGTTCAAGCTGAACGCGACCTTCGCGGTTCGTGAAGCGACCGAGGCTGAGTCCGGCTGGCAGAAGCGTCGAGGCCAGATCGGCCATCGCTTCGGCCTCGCCGCCGCCGTTGTCGCGCAGGTCTATCGCCAAAGCGCGCGCGTCCCTCAACTCGCCGCCGCCGAGCGCGCGCGCAAACTGCGCGGCAACCTCCGACGTGAAGATGTTGAAGCGAACGACGCGCACGCCGTCTCGCTTGCGCGTCACATCGAACGAAGGCGGGCGCGTGTGCGGCTCGCGTCGCAAACTCACACGCCGCTCGCGCGGCTCGCCCGCGCGCCTGAGCGCAACGGCGACCGTTGTGTCGCGCGCTCCGTCGAACAGACGAGTCACCACGACGAGACGCGCGAGCGCGCCCGTGCCCGCGTCGGCTTCGGCTAGGCGGCGCGCGACGAGCGTCTGGGTCGCCACGCCGTCAACGCTCAAGACGGCGTCGCCCGCCCGCACGCCCGCGCGTTCGGCGTCAGAGTCGCGCTCGACATCCGTTACGACGACCTCGCCGTTCAACTCGCGCACGGAAAAATTTACGGAGACGTAGCGCTGCACGCGCCAGTCGGTGCTCTCGCCCGGCGGGAAGACACGCGTGTGCGGGTCGCGCAGGAGCGAGAGCATTCGACGCAGAACGGCGTAAAGCTCGTCCTCGCCCGCGGCCTCCGCCGCGCGCGGTCGAAGCTCGCGGCGCGCCTCCTGCCAGTCAACGCCGTGGAGCGCGGGGTCGAAGTAGCGTTCGCGCACCTGCTCCCAAACCTCGTCGAACACGCGCAGACGCCCCTCGCGCGTCGCCGCCGACTCCGCGCGCGCGCCCGACGGACTAACGAACGCGACGCAGGCTAACGCAAACAACAGCGCGCAAAGCACGAGCGCCGTCCGCGGAAGTTTTGCCGTGGCGTGATTCAGCATCGAAACATCTCAAGCGCGCGACACACGCAGTACAGTACCGCGAGCGGTAGCGAGCGGGTGTGTCTAACTCTATACGCTTGCGTGGCTAAGAAACCCGCTCGCTACCGCTCGCGGTACTGTTCTCGTCCGCCGCGAAGCGTTCGAGGCACGCGCGGCAAAGGCAGCCGCGGAAGCGCGCGCGCAACTCGGCGCGCGTCTCCGCAGACAGTTTAATCTCCGAGCACCAACAGCCCGCGAGCCGCGAGCCGCAGACAAACTCCCCGCCGCACGACTCGCACGCGGAAGGCTCGCGCTCGAAGCGCGACGAGACGAACGCCGCAAGGTTCTTCAGCTTCATTGTTCTTAGAACGAACGCCGTCAAAATTTCTTACGCGCCGCCGCGTCAATTCGTCTCGCGCGGCGCGTCAGTTTTTCGCTTGAACGGGTCGCCGGAAGTTGTAGCGCAGGAGCACGCGCACCGCAACGGGTTCGCCGTCGCGCATGGCGGGGCGAAAGTGCATCCGGCTGACTGTCGAGACGACCGCGTCGTCCAGACCGAAGCCCGCCCAGCGCACGACGCGCACGCTTGCGACCTCGCCGTCCGCGCCGATCTCCACGAGCGCGTCAACGGTCGCTTCGGCTTCGGCGCGCGAAGCCGCGTCGGGGTATTCGGGACGCACGCGCCTGTAGGGCGCAGGCTCGCGTAGGTCTGCGTTCGAGAGCGCGCCGTCGTCGGTCGAGAGGTCTATGAAGAACTCGTGTGCGTCCGAGGCGGCGGTCTCGAAGCGCTCGCGCTCGTCGCGCGCGGCGGCCTCAGCGATTGCGGCGACGTAGCGCGTTACGGTGCGCGTCTCTAAGTCCGCGAGCAGCGCGCGCTCGGACTCTTCGGGCTTGTCGGCTTCGGCGCTCGGCCTGTCCCAAAGAACGAGGCGGCCCGTGCGCGTGCTGACGACGAACAGCGACGCGTACGACTCGAAATAGACGGGGCGCGCTGAAGACGAGCGGCGCAGGGTCTGCGCGTCGCCCGTCAGGTAGAAGTCGCAGCCGATGGCCGCGCCGAGCGCGCGCGCCTCCGTGAGCGTCATGTTGAGCGACCCCGCGTAGCCGACGCCGCGCGCCGCCGCGCGACTAAGCCCGCGGTCAAGCAGCGCGAACTTAGTCTTGCCACGCGCGCCGGCGAAGAGTTTTGACAAACGCTCGGAGACGCGCGCGGCAGTCTCACTCGCGCCGAGGTCGAGCAGCGCGACGCTCACGCGACGCTCCGGCTGCGCGCGTGCGGCAAGACACGTCGCGCCGCGGCTTGCGACTAACAAAACGACAAGTCCGATGCGAAACAGCGTCGCTTTCATCAAGAAACCGTGCGTCAAGTCTCCGCGTCGGGGCGCAGGGGGTCTGCATAGACGCCGGGCGAACTATCGGGGATGAGTCGCGCGCCGACGGCGCGCTCGTAAAACTCCGCCGGGCCTACGCCGCCGACGATTGCGTAAGCGTAACCCAACTCGCGCAAGCCCCAAAGCGACGCGACGAGCAGCGCGCGGCCTAAACCTTTCCCGCGCTCGCTTTCGACCACGCCCGTCGGCCCGAAGAAATTTTTTCGCGTGCACTCGTACGCGGCGAAGCCCTTGAGCCTTCCTTCGCGCAGCGCGACGAAGATCGTGACGGGCTGTCGTGCGAAGCCGGCGGAAATCTCGTCGGCCCAAGACAGTCCGAACTCGCGCGCGACGAACTCGCGCACGGCGGTTAACTCCCAAGGCTGCGCGCGTCGGATGACTACGCCCGCGCGCCGCAACTCTTCGAGCGCGGCGTCGAGCGGCGGAAGGCGTAAGAGGTTGACGAGCATGTCGGGCACGTTTGCTTAAAGCCTCCGCGACTGGCGTATCGTTGTTTGATGAAACGCGCGGGATGGAAAGCGTGGCGCGCGGTCAAGTAAAAACGGAGCGCGGCGTCAATGCCGGTCGCGCCCCGCGAGCGAGTCTTCAATTCTTAGTGCCCGGAGTTGAAAGGTGTTTCGTCGTGCCTTCGGTCACGCTGAAGTCCGAGGGGATGAACTCGTTCGTGTCTGCGTTTGGGAGCGAAGACCGAACGGCGTCGCCTTCGAGCGCGCCCGTCTCCGAAGCGCGCGCCGGCGTCTCGCGCTTGGCCGCCTCGACCAATTTTTTACTCACGACGACGCCGTTGATGATGAGCGCGAGTCCGACGAAGAAGGGAATCACGCCCACGACCCAGATGCGTGTGATTATCTCCGCCGTGTCTTGCGGAGCTTTGCCGCCGATGGCGATGCCCTGCATGAAGACGTAAAGAAAAATCATGAGGGCGACGCCGGTTGAACTCGTGATGACCCCGGCCTTGATCTCTTTGTAGCGTTTGACTTCGGGCGTGATGCCGCGTATGCGCTCAAGCTCACGCTCCTTGCGCTCGCGCTCGGCCTCGCTGAGAAACATCTCGGCGACCCAAGTCTTGCTCCAGTCGAACTTGCCTTCCGACTCGCGCAGCGTCATAACTTTGCGCACGGCGCTCAAGTTCGCCCCGCACAGTTTGCAGAACTTCAAATCTTCGCCCTGACTCGCGCCGCATTGTGGACAGAACATTCGGAAAACTCCTTGCAGTTGTTTCCTACAGATACGGACGCCGCGCGCCGAATGTTCTTCGCGCGACTAACTGACAGCTGCGCCCGCGCTCGGATGCTTGTGATAGAGCGCGTAAACGTCGTCTTTGACTTCGGGCGGAAAACAGACGCGGTGGAGTTGGTAGCCGCGAAGTCCGCGCACGGCCTCGCTCACCTCGCTTATCTCGCGCACGCGCGGTCGCGCGTAGCCGTCCTCGACGTAGATGAGCGACTTCGGCTCGACGCCCTCGACCGTGTAATAAGAATAGTAAGGCACGTCGCCCGCGTGGTCTTCGATGAAATAATAAGCGGGGTCGAAGCCGCGTCGTTCGACAGCCGCGCGCGCGGCGGCGATGAAGTCGGCGCGCTCCGATTCGGGCATGTCCATGTCTATGGCCTTGAAGAGCCGGCGACCGACGAAGCGTCGGCTGAGGTCTGCGAGCACGGGGTCTGAGGCGCGCTGCCACTGCTTGACGTGAAAGGTCACGTCGGCGTCGTCCATCTCAAGATGGTCGGCGAGCGTGAGCGGCGCGCGCTTCAAGACCTTCTCGAAGGCCGTGCCGGGCGCGCACCAAACCCGTTCGCCCGCCGCTAGACGGTCGAGCGCGCGACGCAGAGCCGAGCGCAGGACTGCTTCCGCCGAGCGAAGCGTCCGGTGGTAATAGACCTGCCGGAACATGTAGTAGCGCGCCTGCAAATACTCTTCGACCGCGTAGAGGCCGCGCGCGGAGACGTAAACGCGGTCTGCCGCCTCGTCAACCTCGATGGCGTTGATTATCCACTCAAGGTCGTAGAGGCCGTACTTCGCGCCGGTCATAAGAGAGTCGCGCAGGAGATAGTCCATGCGGTCAACGTCCAACTGCGACGAGACCAACTGCGCGAGGAAGGCGGGCTGAAACGTCCCTTCGATTATCGAAGCGACGCGGCGCGGCAACTCGGTCGAGAAGCCGGCGAGCACCTGCCCGATTTCAGTCTCGTCGCTCAGCACGGCGCGGCGCGTCCACTCCTCGTGGTGAAAGTTTAAGACCTTCTCCATGACGTGCGAGAACGGGCCGTGCCCCGTGTCGTGAAGAAGCGCGGCGGCGCGCGCGGCGGCGCGCGACTCAGGCGCAATCCGGTACTTCTCATCGAGGCGGTCGAGCACACGCGTCATTAGATGGAGCGCGCCTAAAGAGTGCGCGAAGCGCGAGTGCTCCGCGCCTTGGTAGGTGAAGAGCGCGAGGCCGAGTTGCTTGATGCGCCGGAGGCGTTGAAACTCGAACGAGTCAATCAAGCGCACCATCAGACGGCCTTCGTCGGTGTTGGTGCGAAGGCGGATGATGTTGTGGACTGGATCGCGGTAGATTCGCTCCGACATCGTTTCCTACTGCTTTGCGTTCGCGGCGATGAACTGCTCTATCCGTTTGCGTTCAGGGTAGTCGGGCCGCTCGTCATGCGCGAAGCCATAGACGGAGCGCGTGCGTATGCCGGAAGGCGCTTCGCCGAGTTGGACGTACTCGTCGGGGAGTCCGAAGAGGCGCGTCGGCGAGGTCGTTCTCCGAGCCGATGCTGCCGGAAGCGAACGAGCCGTCGAAGAAGAAGTTGCCGCCCGTCTGAAAATCAAAGACTCGTTTACAGTGGCTGTCGAGTGTGATAAATAGCGGCTACCCCGAATACGCCTGCCTCACCGACACCAACCCCCTAGACACGACACCCACACCAATACAACAGGACTGAGTAGCGTTGAAGTTCAAGACGCCGACCGAGACGTGGCCGGCTACTCGACGTGTTCGAGCAGGTGGCCGAGCTTGGCCTTCTTCGTCCGAAGGTAGCGGCGCGCGGCGTCCGCCGACTCGACTTCGAGCGCGACGCGTTCGACGACCCTTAATCCAGCCTCCTCCATCGCGCGCAGCTTCAAAGGATTGTTCGACATCATGCGAACCTTGCAAAGCCCCAAATCGAAGAGGACTTCGGCGCACTGGCGATACTCGCGAAGGTCAACGCCGAGTCCGAGGCGTTCGTTGGCCTCGACCGTGTCCGCGCCTTCGTCTTGGAGAGCGTAGGCGCGAATCTTGTTGATGATGCCGATGCCGCGTCCCTCTTGAAGTTGATAGACGATTGCGCCGCGCCCCTCGCGTTCGATGAGTTGCATCGCGCGGTGTAGCTGCGGCCCGCAGTCGCACTTCAAGGAGGCGAACACGTCGCCCGTCAAACACTGCGAGTGTATGCGCGCGAGCGTCGGCACGTCGGCGCTTATCTCGCCCTTGTAGATTGCGACGAACTCCTCGTCGCTGATTAAAGAACGGTAGCCCGCGATGCGAAACTCGCCATACTCCGTGGGCAGACGCGCCGTCGAAACGCGCTCGACCGTCAAAGCCTGTCTCGACCACGGGCAATCAATTGTCGCTTCTTCTTTCAACTCAAACTAGCTCCTATGAAAACAGCCGCCGCGATTTATGTCTCCGGCGACCATGGACGCCGGACGCCTCACTCCTCGACTTCTCGCGCGGGGCGTTTGCGCGAATTATAAAGAAGCAGCGGGCGCGAAGTACAGTACCGCGAGCGGAAGAAATGATGAATGCGGAATGATGAGTGATGAATGAAGACAAGGTTGCTGCCTTTAATTCATCATTCATCATTCCGCATTCATCATTTCCTCGCTTCGTTGAGCATCAGCGAGAGGTTCTCGCGGAGTCGTTGCGTGTTGACGACGATGTTCGCGGTGTGCGTGTGTTGGCCGGGGCTTTCGGCGGCGCAGGTTTGGTAGAAGTATGCGAGGCGCGCTGAGGTGGCGAGGTTGAAGAACCAGTTGCGCTCGCGCTCGCCCTCGCGTCGGAGTTCGAGCACCGCGCCTCCCGCGTGCATGAAGAACATGTTCGTCAGCCCCGCGCCGTGATTCGACACCATGTACTTCGTCTCCGAGGCGAGACGCATCTGCTCGTCGAAGCCGTAGTCTTCGAAGTGTACGACCTCGAAATCGAACTCGCTGAGAACGGCAACCACTTCCTCCTCGTTCACGACCTTGCGCTTCGCCGCGCGCGAGCGGCTGACGTAAACGCGCCGGCGCGCGTCCGAGTTGTCGCGCAGCCCGCGGGCCGCGAAGAGGAAGTCGCGCATCTCGCGCATGAGCGGTTCGTTGTAGTTGCCCGAAGGCGCTGTGTGCGTCGGCATGACGAAGCGTTCGCAGACGTACGTCTCGCCCACGCGCACGTACTCCGTGCCGCCCAACTCGAAAAGTTTCAGAGACGACTGCGCAAACTCAAGCCGCTCGTACTCGCCCGGCAGAAGCAGCGTGAGTTCGCGCGCGAGCGCGCGGACGGCGTAGAGGCGCGGCAGCGCGTCGGCGAGCCAGTGGAAATAGCCGTTGCTCCAGTCGTCGGTTATCCAGAGCGCGCGCGAGTCGAAATACTTCTGGCGGCGGAGCAGCCGGTTCGTGGCGAGAAACTTGAGGACGCTGCGCCTGCGGCGCAAAAAAAAGTTGAGAACCACCGGCGAAGAGAAAGACTCCGGCAGAATCCTTCCGCCCTTGAACAGAATACCTTCGTGGCTCGCCGAAACATCGCTCAGCTCTATAAGGCGCATCGGCGGAATCACGCACTCAAGGTCGCGCTCGAAGAGCGCGGCGTCTTCCATGCGGAAGTTTGTGGGCAGACGGCGACGCGCGACGCCGCCATCGCGTATGACGGGCGCGGCGTCGGTTTGCGTGTCGAAGGGTCTGAACATGAGAAGTCTTCAGCGACGGCGGACGGCGAGGTAGTTCGTCGTCAGGAAGATTTCCAAGTGCTCGCCGTAGAAATGGACGGGGACGACGCCGTTCGGGACGACGCGGAAGAGTTCGTAAGTATCGGATAGCAGAGACCAGAAGTCGTAGAAGAAGGTTCGGGAGTAGATGTTCGCGGGGCCGAACTCAAACTGGATGATGGAGATTGCGCCCGCCGCGAGCATTCGAGTTGCGCCGCGAAGGACGGCGAGTTCGTGCCCCTCAACGTCGAGCTTGAGGAAGTCTATGCGCGAGACGCCCTCGCGCGCGCAGAAGCCGTCGAGCGTCTCGACGCTGACGCGCTCCGACGCGCTCACTTCTACCGCGACGGCCTGCGTCGGAAGCCGCTTGTCAATCGAAGAGATGAGCGAGACCTCTTGGCCTTCGACCGTGTAGGAGTAAAGCTCAACGGTCTTCGCGGCGTCGGAGAGTCCGAGGCAAAACGTGCGCACGCGCGCGGTCTCGCCCGCCGTCTCAACGCTTAGCGCGAGTTGTTCGTGAACGCGCGGCGAAGGCTCGAAGGCGTAAACCGACGCGGAAGGAATCTCGCGCCTAGCCATGAGCGCGTAGTCGCCGACGTTCGCGCCCACGTCGAAGACGACGGGCGCGGCGACTGCTTCACACTTCCGCCGGACGACGTTCGACAAGACCCAACGCTCGCCGCTCGACTCGATGAGTCCGCCGCCGCCGTAGTTCATGCCGAATACGGCGAGCGTGTGCAGGCGGCTCCAAAGGGGCTGAAGCCGCGCGTGCTTCGTTGCCCGGCGGAAGAGGAGTCGCTTGAGCAGTCGCGTTACCGCGCCTTGAGATTGTTCCATGCGGTTGACCGTTTGCGCCGCGCGCGCAGTCGGCGCGGACGAATGTAAACTCGCGCGTGCGAAAGCGCAACAGGCAGCCGGCAGGGCGTCGAGCGCGCGCGCCGCGCAAATTTCGTTGCCGCGCGCCGAGCGAGCGCGTTAAGATGCGGCGCGAACGGAGGAGGCGCATCTCCACCCGACGAGTCCTATCCTGCTGCGCTTCGCTTGCCCCTGCTGATGAGCCAAGAGACGGGTGACAAAACTTTCACCGCCGCCGACGCGACGAAGCCGAACGCGGTCGAGCGCGAGCGCCACCCCGCGCTCGTCTTCCTGCGCGGCGAACTGTTGGCCGCGCCCATCCCGCTCGAACGCGAAGAGGTGACTTTGGGGCGCGCAATCGAGGCCGACGTGCGCGTCAACGACGCGCGCGCCTCGCGCATTCACGCGCGCATACGTGTCGAGCACGATGCGACGACGGGCGAGACGCGCTACCGCATAACAGACCTCGGCTCAACGAACGGCACTTTGCTCAACGGCCAGCCCGTCGCGGACGCGTACCTCCAAGACGGCGACAAGCTCACAATCGGCGAGCACCTTCTGCGCTTCGACCTCCTCGACGACATAGACCGCGAGTACCAGCGACAGATTCACCGTCTGCTCGCGCACGACGAGTTGACCGGACTTTTGACGAGCAAGTCGTTCTTCTCCGAACTGCGACGCGAGTCGGCGCGCTCCGAATCGGAGGGCCGACCCTTCTGCGTCCTGATGATGGACTTGGATCACTTCAAGACGGTCAACGACACGCACGGCCACCTCGTCGGCAGCCAGACGCTCGAAGAGGTCGGCACGCTCATCACGAACGCGCTTCGAGCGGGCGACGTTGCGGCACGCTTCGGCGGCGAGGAGTTTGCGGCCTTTCTCCTTAACGCCGACTGCGCGCAGGGTCTCGTCGCGGCGGAGCGCGTGCGCACGGCAATCGAGCGTCACCTGTTCTCCGCCGTCCGTCGCGGCGCGGCCACCGACACGGGCGAGACGCTTCGCATCACAATAAGCGTCGGCGTCGCCGCCTACCCCGACGATGCGCGCGACCCCATCGAACTCGTCGAATTGGCCGACACGGCGCTCTACCGCGCGAAAAACTTGGGACGTAACCGCGTCGTCGCCTACTGCGTCGCGCCGCCCGAACTCAAACGCGGCGGCTCCGCGCCCGGCGAGCCGCGCTGAGCCTGTCGGACGCGCGCGCCTATCGCCATCTTCGCTTAATCGAAGAGTGTTATACTTTGCCGAAGAGGTGAAGGTATGTCACAACGTAAAGCCAACGCGACCCTACAGGAATTGATCATCTCACGCGACCCAGAGGTAATGAGCGGAACGCCCGTTTTCACGGGGACGCGCGTCCCGGTGAAGGCGTTGATAGACGACCTTCTCGCGGGCGAATCCGTCAACGACTTCGCCGAAGGATACCCGACCGCAGGCGCGGAGGCGGCGCGCGAACTGCTGCGGCGCATAGGCGAGATGATAGAGGCCGGCGAGCTGAACGCATGAAGGTCTTCGTTGACGAGTGTGTGAATCGGCGATTGTTGCCTCATCTCGCCGGACACACCTTCGTACACGCAGCACAGACGCCCTTGCATGGAATGAAAAACGGTGCGCTGTTGAGGATAGTCGCGCCGAACTACGATGTGTTCTTAACGCGCGACGGAAACATACCTTTCCAACAGAACTTAAAACAGTTCCCGCTCGCATTCGTCATTCTACGTGCAGGGTCAAACGCTATTCCCGACCTGTTGCCGCTCGTGCACGACCTGCTCGCCACGCTCGAACGGATTGCATCTGACGGGTACGAGCCGGGCGACCTCTACGAGATCGGACGGAAGTAAGTTCGTCTCATTCCGCATCGTCGGGGTTCCGCAATAGAAATGAATCTGCTCGCGCTAGCAGATTTGCTAGGCAGCCGGGGCCATCGCGCTCGGCCAGGCGTTGGCCGGGAATCTGCTAGGGTAGCAGATTTCCCGTTGACACTATGGCAAACAGGGGCATAAAATGCATTGCCGTTCAGGTTCATCAAGGAGCGGTGTAGTGACACGGCTGACAGGCCCCCCACTGTGCACTATAGTAGCGTATGGGGGATACAAGTATCCAACATCAAGGGGGAAGACTCACATTCGCGAGTATCGGAGTAGTGCCCACTTTTGAGCTAGTAGCGCGGAACGTTATGCTCTTCGTTCCCCTACAGGCTTCGCAACTGCCATATCGCCCCCTCGCGGCGCTTGTCATTAGCGACAGGTATTCGCGTAGAATTTACCCGGATACCCGCGAGCAGTGCATCCTGACGGACAGGCGTCCGGCGGACAGAGCGCCCGCCTACTTGTTCCCGACGCCCGTTCCTTTAGCAGGGAATCTCGGCTTGGTCTTTATCACTCGGCTAGTAGCTTTCGAGGCGGCTTGGCGGGTGAAAATGGCGTCTAATACTTCGAGGTCTCCCTTAGTATGCGTCGGATTGTTGAATCAATCCGGTTGGGACAGTGAGCCGCGCGCACATTAGGAGATGATTGTCATGGCGAAAACTCCACAAGCACCACCACTAGGTTCAGTTTCATTTTGGGCGATGGCAGCATTGGCTCTAGATGGTTGGCTCGCTTCGTGCCAGAGTTGCGTGGAGTTCTGGTACCTCCAGAGCAGGCAGAACGCGACTGTCTTCCTTGACTCATGCGCCTCCGGCGGCCTGCTTCAAAAGATATCGTTACTGAATTTGTTGGGTGACTTTGATTCAGGGTCGGATCATTTTGATCAGGCGATCTATCTCTCCGCCACTGTTTTCAGGATGAAGAATCTTGATGCGGCAAGGAAAAGGACAGAAGGCACAAAGGTTGCCGTCTATAATGCCTACCGCCTGTACTATGAGGTGCTAGGCGCTAACGATCAGGCAATCAATGCGGCATATGTGCAGGCCGTTCAGGAAGGGAAGCTATTACGCTATCCCGAGATAGCAAAAGAGCGACAAGATGTTGATTTTAGTCCTGTAGCCGAGTTGCGATTAATCTTGGACGGTTATCGGTGTGCGATCAAAAGTGAACCTTCAGAGATAAAGATGTCGCCATCAGATATCGAAAAGCGCGCCACTGAAGAGACGGTAAATTATGTGCTGAGTTTTTCTGGAAAGAATATTAAGCGCCATCGTGTTCGCGACCACGCTGAGGAATTAGAAGCGTTCATTTTTGAGTTCTTATCCGACCAACGCGACCTCAAAGATTTCTGGCCGAGTGGGAAAGAAATGCCGGCAGAGTATCGGCTACAATTGTTGCCGGTCATTAGCGAATTAGTGCGCCGTAGGTACGACGCTCGGAATAAAAATAGTGATTCTGCTAGTGCCTCTGGTTTTGCCGCACGCATAAGAGAAGAAATCGAAAGGGCACAAGAGCGTGGCGCGGATAACGCTGCTTATGTGGAGGCCCTCTCTAGAGTAAAAGACGATCTAGACATTCACGTTTACGACGAGCGAATGCTGATCCCGACGCCGGCGACAGATTCCAACCGGCGTAATGTGGATACGCGGTCTATCTAACTGCATTCTTGCATACCATATCTCTAGACCCAACTGCGCTCCTTGCCTTACTGTCAGGAGCATATCTATCGCCATTGCGTGAGCATTCTTCAAAATAGGGCAGCGATGGCGGTCTTAAATGTAATTTCCTTATTCTTTCCGAGACTTCAGCATTCTAACGGTAGACATTTGAGTCTGTGCTTTGTTAAGGCTAGTAGGCAGTAACCTAGTCTGCTATGTTTGGCAGATTAAGATAAGGCCAAACTTCTCCGTTCGGGTGTGGGTGTAGACATGACCCGCATGCTCCAGTAATAGTTTATGCTCAAGCGTAACCTTGCTAACGTGATGCACGGCAATTCTTGAGTATTCACATGGGTCAAAGTACCAAACACTCGAAGGGCAGTGTGTAACGTGCGTGTCAATAGTCTCGGATGAGGTTGACCTATGGACCCTAACGTGAGCGGAGCACAACGGTCTGGTGCAGATATGTCCCCCCTCTTGGTGGTTGTCGGCGCTGGGCCGAAGGCCGCTGCTCTTGCTGCTAAAGCCCGAGTGTTGAAGAAACTCAATCCCGGCTTGGAGGTGAGAATCCTTGTCATTGAGCGCAACAAAATCGGGGCTAACTGGATAGGGTGGGCCGGTTTTACCGACGGAAGTGGTGAACTCGGCACCCCGCCGGAAAAAGATGTCGGATTCCCTTATAACTCCGCCTACGGCAGCAAGGTGGATATAGCGATGCTGGAGTATTCATGGCATTCGCACAGGATTCATCTATCTGAAACTTCATACTCTGATTGGATTGACCGCGGCAAACAACAACCGAAGCATAAAGATTGGGCAGCATACTTGAGATGGGTACTCGATAAGGTAGCAGCGGATTGTATGACGGACGCACCTGCCGCCCAAGTAAAAGTTATAGAGGAGACAGAGGTCAAAGGGATCGAGCCTGTCGGTGGGAAGCTAAAGATAACCGCGTACCACAATAGGAAACCGTACCCAATCGAGGACGCCGACGGGGTGGTGTTTACCGGCCCGGGAGAGCCGGTCATGTTTGATAACATACCCGCTGGAACTAGGGACTTAATGATTTTCGATGGGAGGAGTTATTGGCAATATATTGATCTGTTCCGCGGAATGGCAAACGGTAAGATTGCTTTAATCGGAGGCGGGGAGACGGCAGCGAGTATTGCCCTCTCCTTGCTCGGTCTAACTCTTGTCCCGAAAGGGCCGAGTTTACAGATTGACATAATTAACCGGCACGGGGCAATTTTTACGCGCGGTGAGAGCTACAACGAGAATAAGTATTTCAGCAATCCGAAAGATTGGGCGCAGCTAGACGAAGCTGTACGCACCGAGTTCATTCAACGTACTGACCGTGGGGTGTTTTCGTTAGCCGCCCAGAGACAGCTTGATCGGGCGGAGAATGTGAGCACCATATCCGGCAGAGTGCTTGCGCTTGATAAGGCTGGTGGGAAGGTTATCGTGCGCTTGGAGCGCGGGGAGCCGCCGGTAGGACGTGAATACGAGTATGATAAGGTGATCGTCGCACTTGGGTTTAATCCGTGGTCTCCGTTGGAATTGTTACCTGCCAACTTCCGACCCAACGCCGCAACTGCTGCCGACCTTGAAAAGCTTCGTGTAACGCTCCGTCGCGGGATTGATGATAAGTTGCGCTTGCCGTTTGATTATGTGCCGGGGCTTGCAGGCACTAAGATTAATATACACATGCCTATGTTAGCCGGCCTGAGTCAAGGCCCCGGCTTCCCGAACCTATCTTGCCTCGGTCATTTATCTGACCGCATCCTCTCTGCGTATGTATAGCTCGGATTTAATTCTTGAATTGACATCAGGATTAGCGATTGAGGGGTTAGGGTCGTGGCGACGGCCTGATCACAGCAATTTTCACCTACCGGCTTAAAGTTTACCTACCAACAAACTATTACCCCACTACCAAATTTTTTTACGGCACGCGCGGAAATCTGCTATCATGCGCGCAACCGCGTAAGAATCCCCCTTAAAAAATTCCCCTGAAACGGTTTAGGCCACGGCTGTCCTTTGAGGTCGTTCAAATGATGTTGAGAGGAACGGTGTCGAAAATCTTCATCCGCGCGATTGCGCCGCCAGCGATGCTTTTGTTGACTTTGTCGCTCGCGGCGTCGGCGCAGACGCCTTCGACGCGTCAGACGCCCGCGCCGAGCGCGTCGCCGACGCCTTCGCGGACAAACGAGCGCGGTCAGTCGCCTTCAAGCGTTCGTGACGACAACGCAGACCTTTCAATCACGGCGCACGTCACGGCGCGCGAGCTTCGTTTCGAGAAAGTGCCGAACCCGACGGTCGAGTTTACGGGAAAGCCCCGGCGCGAGACCGTCTGGGAGGCGGAGCGCGAAAACTTGCCCGAACAGGTTCAGCCCGGCGTCACCTACAGGAACGTCGGCATACGCCTGCGCATCACGAGCGTCTTCGCCGACATTGACCGCATCGTCGCCGAAGCCCTCGGCGAAATCCCCTTGAGCGACGCGCCGCAAACCTCCACGCACGCCGCGCCGCAACAACAGCCGGCGCAAACTTCCTCCGCCGCGCAGACCGACGCGCCCAAGGCAAACACGCAAACAGCCGCCGCTTCAAAAACTTCCCCCACGAACGTCCGCGCCGCGCAACGCCCGAAGCAAGCGCGCAAGGGGAGGGGAAATTGAGACGCAAAACTTTTCGTGCGGCGACAATCCGCGTCCGAACGGCGACGCTGTGCGTTCGTGTCGCCGCCGTTTGCCTGTTCGTCTTATTCACGCACGCGCTCGCCGGCGCGCAGACGCGCCCCTCAGCGTCGCGCCCGCGTCAAACGGCGACGCCCGCGCAGTCTTCAACGACGGCGAACGAAGACTTTGAACTCAACATCACCGAGCGGCGCATCAACGAAACGAACTTCCACGCCGAGACCGCGGTCGAGGCCGGAGACGACGCCGCGCGCGGCCTGAACTTGAGAATCGGCGTCGCCGTCGGCGCGAGCGACATAGACGTTCTGCTCCGAAACGTGCGCGGCCACGTTCGCTTTCGCGCGACGCTTGAACCCGTTCTGCGTCTCCTCGACTCGCGGCGCGACACACGCGCGACGCCGCCGCCATCCGCGCCGCCCGACTCGTCGCCTTGAAGTCTCTCGAAAGTTCCCCTGCGGTTTTGTCCGACTCCCCCGGCCTCGCTTTGCATCGTTGAAGTTTTCAACAAATTTTCGGAGGGAACATGAAGAAGCTTTTCCAACTCGGAGCGATTCTGATTCTGACCGCGACGCCTTCGGTCTTCGCGCAGACGACGACCACGACGACCAACCGGGGCGACTCGAACGCCTCAATCACGGGTAGTTCGACGGGAACGCGGCAGCAGCCCGCGCAGCAGCAGCCCACGCCGCGCCCAAGCGCTTCGCCCGTCGCGCCCGTCCGCCCGCTCTCGCAGGAAGACATACGACGACAGCAGGAGGCGAGCGAGCGACGCCGGCAGGAGGCCGCCTCCGGCGACCCCGACGTTCTGCTCGACGTGCCGAACCTTTCGGTCGAGGAGATAACGCTCAAGGTCAAAAACCTGCGCGCGCGTGTCTCTCTTGATGCGCGCCTCGCCAACCTTCTGCAACTGACTGCGGGCGCAGACGCCGGGATTGACGAAGTTGACTTGACGATAAAGGGCGTCCGCGCCGAAGTGCTCCTTAAAGTCCGGCTCGACAACGTCGCGGCCATCATTGACCGCACGCTGACGACCATTGACCGCAACCCGCAGATACTCGAACGACTCCTTCAGAGCGTTGACAACACGGTCGGCACGGTCGGCGGCGTCGCAAACACCGCGCTCCAGCCGGGCGGAGTCGTTGACCGAACCGTGGGCACGGTCGGGCAGACACTTAACAACGTGACGCAGCCGGGCGGGCTTCTCAGTTCGACCGTCAACACGCTCGGACAGACCGTGCAGCGAATCGTTGACCGCTCCGGCAACATCGTCGAGCGCACGCTCGACAAGGCGGGCGCGGTCGTCGGCCAGCGCACGGTCGGCAACGTCGAGTCGCTCACGCGTCAAGGCTCGGACACGACGAACGCCGCCGGACAGACGCTCCGGCGCGTCGTTGACACCACGGGCGCGATCATCGAACTGACGCTCGACTCGGCGGGCCGCGTCGTCAACTCGCGCGTCGTCAGCCAAGCGACGGGCAGGCCGTAAAAGAAGGCAAAAGGCAAGAGGCAAAAGGCAAAAGGCAAAAGTTGAGGATGAAGGCCAGCGTGCCTCTCATCCTCAACTTTTGCCTTCGCCGTTTTTGCAACTCCGTCGGCGGAGTCGCGTGTAAGAGTTGGTTGGAGCGCGCTGCCGACGGGCGTTCGGCGGGCTGCGCGGGAAGAAGTTTCAACCCTTTTGCCTTTTGCCCTTTGCCTTTTGCCTTCCGCGTGAGCGGCTTTGCCTTTTGCCTTTATCGCGGGTTATTCTTCTTGTTGTTCGGCGCAAGCAGCCGCGCCCGACCGTGCGCCCGCCGCTCGACATCTCTTCGGAAAGCTTTTGAGCCAAGTGATCGCCAGACTCAATCTCGCAAGCGACCCTTTTCGCAACCGCACGCTGCCGTGGACGGTGGCGGTCGTCGTCTCCGCCGTGTCGCTCGTCGCGCTCGTGCTCATCGTCGCGCAGTACAGAACGGCGAGCGCCGAGGCCGCGTCAGCCGAGCGCGAAGTCGTTGCGATGCGCGGCGAACGCGACCGCATGCTCAAGCAGGCCGAAGAAATCAGACAGACCATCCCGCCCGAACAGTTGAAAACTTTGGAGGCCGCGCACGCGCTCGTCAGCCGCAAGAGTTTCTCTTGGTCGCAACTCTTCTCAGACCTCGAAGAGGCTCTGCCGGCGGGCGTTCGCGTCTCGCGCATCAACGTCCGCGAGGTGACGCAGGTCGGCGACCAGACGCGCGCAGACCTCGACCTCACGGTCGTCGGCAAGACCCCGGCTGACGTGACGAACATGATGGACGTGATGAACCGCGCGGGCACGTTCAACGCCGTGCCGCTCACGGAGAATCAGAAGTCGGGGCGCGGCGAGACGGGTTACGAGTGGGTTCTGAGGGTGCGCTACGCGCAGCGCGGGCGTCGGCGCGGCGAGGGCGGCGATGTCGGCGCGGCGACTCCGCTCGCGCGTGTCGAGGGCGTCGCGGCGTCGGCGTCGCGCGAGAAACGTTCGGAGACGGGAGGGCGCGAGTAGTTTTGGGAGACGACGCGACAATGAGAACGCCGGGCGGGCGCGCGGGAGTGCGCGCGCGCTTCGACACGTTTCGCACGACGCGGCGTCGGAGCGCGCTCGGCCTGTCGGAAGTGGCCGCGCTCGCAGCCGCCGCGCTGCTCCTGCTCACCGCAATCTTCGCCTACTTCTTCCTGCTCGTCCCGCAACGCTCGCGCAAGGACGCGCTACAAACCGAGCGCGACGAGTTGACGCGCATGCTCCAGACCACGCAGGGCGTCATCGGCGAACGACAAGACACGCAGCAACGCGTCGGCGAAATCCTCACGAGCCTCGACAACTTCGAGATTGACCATCTCGGACAGTCGAGCAGCGGCGTGAAGACGGTCTATGAAGAGTTGAATCGTCTCATACTCAAGAACAACCTGCGCATCAGCGGCGGCATCAACTACACGCAGTTGCAGGAGACCGCGCCCGGCGAGGAGGCGAACCGCCGTCAGCAGAGTTCGACGGGCGAAGAGTCTGCGGCGCGCGTCGTGCAGAGCGTCTTCCCCGGCATCGGCGTGACGCTCACGGTCGAAGGAACTTACGCGAACCTTCGCCGCTTCATACGCGACATCGAGGCCGACCGCCAGTTCGTCGTCGTCAACACGGTCGAACTCGAAGGCGTGACGGACACGAACTCCGGCGCGCAGATGCCAGCGCCCGTCAGTCCAGAAATGGGAGGCGCGGCGGCGCAAACCTTGACGCCTTCGCGCGGCGCGCTCGTCAGCCTGCGGCTCGACATGGCCGCATACTTCCGTCGCGCCAACGCCGCGTCGCAGTGAGTCGTGTTTGCAAGTCTCAAGTTGAGCAGCCGCCGCGCGCGGTCTGCGAGCGAGTTTTAAGTCATGGCCCTGTTTGAAGGAAAGACACCTGCCGAGCGCAACAAGATGATAGCGGCAATCGTTTTGCCGCTGCTCGCGCTCATCTTCGTCCTACGAATGTTGTTCGGCTCATCGGGGCCGACCCCGCAGGCGAACAGAAACCAGAACAACCGCCAACAACGCGCGGGCAATCAACGCGGCACGCAGCCTCCAGTCAGCTCAGATACGGCCTCAGATTTAGAGACTAATCTCAACAACATCACACTGATTGATTTCAAGCAGGTGGTTTACGGCGGCGCGGAGGCGGGTCGAAACATCTTCGCCTTCTACTCGAAACCCGTCGCGCCCGCAGGCACGAACGTCCCGACGCCTCCGCCCGCGACCCCGACTCCGACGCCCCCGCTACTTCTCGCGTCGCTCACGCCGCAGAGCGTGTTTGCGCGCACGGCTGCCTTCACGCTGCAAGTCTCCGGCGACAAGTTCGGCCCCGGCGCGCGCGTCTATGTTGACGGTCAGGAATTGCCGACGCAGTACAAGAGCATGCAGCAACTGACAGCCACAGTGCCCGCCTCCGTCATCGCGGGGCCGGGACAGCGAACGGTCAAAGTGCAGACGCCCGACGGCAAACTCTACTCGAACGAGCAGCAGATAAACGTCATGCCGCCGCCTCTCCCGACCTACACATACGTCGGCTTCCTCAAACGCGCGCGCTCAAACACGGCTGTCGTCAAGGATCAGAAGGGCGAGCTTTACAGCGTCCGCGACGGCGACATCATCGAAGGCCGTTTCCGCGTCACGGAAATCTCCGAACGCGGCATCGAAGTCGTTGATAAAGACTTGAACATCAAGCACACGATGCCCTACGTCGCGGGCGCAAACAGCGCGATGACGGGCCGTGCGCCCGGCTCCATCCAACCGCCCCCGCCGCCAGCCGGCGAAGAGGGCGAAGAAGAACCGGAGTCCTGACGCCGCACCGCAAAAGTCATGACGCAACGACCGAAGCACGCAGTTAAGGATGACGAACGCGAGGGCGGCTACGCACTCGTCGCGCTGCTCGCCTTGATGACCGTGATGCTTATCGTGATGATGGCCGCCGCGCCCAGCATCCGCCAACAGACCCGACGCGAGCGCGAGCTTGAGACAATCGCACGCGGCGAAGAGGTGGCCGAGGCCATACGCCTCTACATACACTACGCGCACCGTCCGCCGACATCCATGGACGAACTCCGAGAGGGCGCGCCCTTCGGCACGAAGAAAGTTCAAGTGCTGCGCGCGAGCGCCGCGCACGACCTTTTGTCGAAAAGCGGCGAGTGGCGTCTCATCAAAGTCAACGACCACGCGTTCGTCAACTTCGTCGTTGACTTGGGCAAGTACGCCGAAGGCCGCATGCCCGCCGCGACGACCGACACAGACCCGACCATGCAACAACTCGCGGCCACGCTTCCGCGCCCCACAAGCATTCTCAACACGGGTCTTGGAGAGCGGGCGTCCGGCGGCGACGAAGGCGGCGAAGATTCCTCGATCACGAGCAGCGGCCCGTTCATCGGCGTCGCGAGCCGCAACAACCGCGACTCGATCATCGCCTACTACGGCATCGAGCATCCCGACGGTTGGGTCTTCACTCCGTTCTACAAGTAGGCTCGCGCCGCGCGTCGAAAGTCGCTCACGCGGCTTAAGTTCACGACCGATCTTAATTTTCGCGCGACGATGAGAGCGACATCTTCTCTTCGTCGGGCGAAAATTTTTTTCGCGTGAGTGAATTAAGTTATTGACATCTTTTTTTAATGTGTTTATAAATCCCAATATGTTGTGCGCCATTCACTCTAGGCCACAAGAGAAAAAGCAGTACAGCATCTTGTGGTGAGAACAACCCCGAACCGGCGACGGTGAGGGCACACAAAAACAGAAAAGGAGCAGCTACAACTTATGGCAACTAAGAAAGCAGGTAAAGGCGGAGCGAAAAAGGGCGGCGCCAAAGGCGGCGCGAAGAAGGGCGGCGGAAAGAAAGGCGGCTCGAAGAAGAGATAGCCTAGTCAAGGGGAGTAAGCGCAACCTTCAACGGCGCACACAACATTCTTTGCCCGCGAGGGCATTAAAAAGGACGGCGGTTGCATCACATGCACGCCGTCCTAATTATTTTTAGCTATTAGCTGCTGGCTGTTAGCTGTTAGCTTTCTCTTTGCATGTATCCATCAATCTCATCACCTTGCTTTCGCGTTAGTCGAAGCGGACAATTCAAGTTGTCACGGTTTTCTTAAAGCTAAAGGCTAAAAGCTAATCGTTTTCTTATGCTTCACGTCGCGCTGGTCGAACCTGAGATACCACCCAACACGGGCAACGTCGCGCGCCTGTGCGCGGCGACGCGTACGCCACTTCACATCGTCGGCGCGACGGGCTTCCGCCTCGACGAGCGCGCGGTGCGTCGCGCGGGATTAGACTACTGGCCTGAAGTCGAACTTCACCGACACCGCAACCTCGAAGCTCTTTACGAAAAATTGTCCGGCGCGCGCTTCGTCTATTTGACGACGAAGGCGACCGTGTCTTACACCGACTGGACTTTCGCCGACGGCGACTGCCTCGTCTTCGGGCGCGAGACGCGCGGCTTGCCCGAAGGAGTCCTGCGCGCCAACTGGGAGCGCTGCGTGACTATCCCGATGCCGAATCGGAACGTGCGCAGCCTCAACCTCGCAACGTCGGTCGCAATCGTTCTCTACGAGGCTCTGCGTCAGACCGGCGCGCTCAAAAATCGTTGACAGGCAGCAGTTTAGCGGACTCGCCGGATGACAGGCCGCCCCGCGCCGGGTTAAAATCTCCGTTTGATTTCCACCCCCAACTTTTAACTGTAGTGAGAGTGCGGGCGGTTTTAAGCTTGCTGGGACGGACGACCGCGCGCGGCTTTATTTTAAGGTTTTAATAATGACGAAAGAGCGAAACGACATACGCAACATCGCGATTATCGCGCACGTTGACCACGGCAAGACCACTCTGGTTGACGCGATGCTCAAGCAGTCGGGCACGTTCCGCGAGAACGAGCAGGTCGTCGAGCGCGTGATGGACTCGATGGACTTGGAGCGCGAGCGCGGAATCACCATCATGGCGAAGAACACGTCGGTTCATTTCGGCGGCGTGAAGATAAACATACTCGACACGCCGGGCCACGCCGACTTCGGCGGCGAGGTCGAGCGCGTGCTGAAGATGGTTGACGGCGTGATGCTTCTGGTTGACGCGGCGGAAGGGCCGCTTCCGCAGACGCGCTTCGTTCTGCGAAAGGCTTTGGAAGCGCGTCTTCCGGCCATCGTCGTCGTCAACAAGATTGACCGGCAGGACGCGCGCCCCGAAGAAGTCGTCAACGAAATCTACGACCTCTTCATTGACCTCGACGCGACCGACGAGCAGATTGACTTCCCAGTCCTCTACGCCGTCTCGCGCGACGGGGTGGCGAAGAAGGAGCTGACGGACGACTCGCGTTCGCTTCGTCCGCTCTTCGAGGCAATCGTCGAGACCATCCCGAAGCCGCACGAACTCCGCGACGACGCCTTGCAACTGCTCGTCGCAAACATTGACTACAACGAGTACGTCGGTCGTCTCGCCATCGGTCGAATCTTCTCAGGCGAGATTGCGCAGGGCGAGACAATCGCCGTCGCGCGGCGCGACCGCACGTTGGAGAAGGTGCGCGTCAAAGAGCTTTACGCGTTTGAGGGGCTGAAGCGCGTCGCAATCGAGCGCGCGTCGTTCGGCGAGATAGTCGCGCTCGCCGGGATAGAGGGAATCGAGATTGGCGAGACCGTGACGAGCGCCGACAACCCTCGACCGCTTCCCGTCATCGCCGTTGACGAGCCGACCATCTCGATGATCTTCGGCGTCAACAACTCGCCGTTCGCCGGAACGGAAGGAAAGTTCGTCACGTCGCGCCAACTCAAAGAGCGTCTCGACCGAGAGGTCTTAGGCAATGTCGCCATACGCGTCGAAGACACAGACTCGCCCGACCAGTTCAAAGTGTCGGGTCGCGGCGAACTCCAACTCGCCATCATCATCGAGATGATGCGGCGCGAGGGCTACGAGTTACAGGTCTCGAAGCCGGAAGTCATCACGCGAGTGGTCGAGGGCGAGACGCTTGAGCCTATTGAGTTGGTCGTGATTGATTGCCCGGAGGAGTTTATCGGCGTCGTCACGGAAGCGATGGGGCGTCGCAAGGGGCAGATGACGAAGATGGTGAATCACGGGACGGGGCGCGTGCGTCTTGAGTTTGAGACGCCTTCGCGCGGACTCATCGGATTCCGCGGCGAGTTCCTCACCGAGACGAAGGGCACGGGCCTTCTCAACACGATATTCTTGCGCTGGGGCGCTTGGCAGGGCGCGATGCGCGGGCGCTCGACAGGCAGTCTCATCGCAGACCGCGCGGGCGAGGCGACGACGTACGCGATCTACAACCTTCAGGAGCGCGGCACGATGTTCGTCCGGCCCGTGACAAAAGTTTACGAGGGGATGATCGTGGGCGAGAACGCGCGGGCTGTTGATCTGGACGTGAACATCGTCCGCGAGAAGAAGCTGACGAACATGCGCGCCTCCACGTCCGAGGAGGCGATGCGCCTCGTCCCCGTCCGCGAGATGTCTCTGGAGCGCGCGCTCGAGTTCATCGCCGACGACGAACTGGTCGAGGTCACGCCGAAGTCAATACGCCTGCGCAAGCGCGTTCTACCGGCGAACCAGCGCCCGAAGAAGAGGGAGGCCTGAGCCTCCCTCTTCATTCGCAGACAGCGAGCGAGCGCTCAACGTTCAAAACCGCAGCGGCCAGCGCCCGCGCGTCTTCCACCGGCGCGAGATAGAGGCGCAGCCGCTCGTCGTTGCCAAACCGGTACGCTGACCAGCACGGAACCCACTGGGGAAGCGTTGTGTCTCGATACTTGCTCGAACAGGCTCTGAAGTTTATCGCCAAATAGCCGGTCGCTCTCACTCTCATCCATCTGCATACACGAGTGCGTGCCGCGTGCCGACGAAGGGCGGAAGAAGAGCGCCTCGTAGCAAACGGCAACAGTACATCGCGCAGATAAATACTTGACACCTTTGCGCCCCTGCCATACTGTTCCCGCGCACTTGAGCCTCGCCAGCATCCTTTGACACTTCTGCCGTTGGTTGCCGTCAATTACGGAAAGGACGATTGGGGGAATGAGCGAGCAACGCCTGAGCAAGTCATACCTAACATTGCTTCTTGCGTCTTTTCTCGCACTACTCTTGCAACCGGTAATAGCATTCGCACAAAAGCCCGAACTCGTCGTGCAGGCCGGGCATTCTGAGCAGGTTTTATCAGTGGCGTATAGCCCGGATGGGGAGATACTCGCTTCCGGGAGTGAGGACCATACAGTCAGGTTGTGGGACGCGGCTAGTGGCAAAGAATTATGTGCCCTTACGGGGCATTCTAATGCTGTCACTTCAGTGGCGTTTAGCCCGGACGGGAAGACATTGGCTTCCAGCAGCATAGACGATATGACCATCAGGTTGTGGGACGTAGCTAGTGGCAAAGAATTACGAACTATTTCATTGAAGTCTTCTGTCTTTTCAGTGGCGTTTAGCCCGGACGGAAAGACCTTAGCTTCTGCAAATGAAGATAAGACGATCAAGCTGTGGGAGGTAGCTAGTGGCAAAGAATTACGAACTCTCGCGGGGCATCTTGCCAAAGATTTACGAACACGCGCAGGCGTGGAGAGAGAATTACGAACACTCGCCGGACACTTTTATCCTGTTAGGTCGGTAACCTTCAGCCCGGATGGAAAGACCTTAGCTTCTGGCAGTGTGGATACGACAATCAGGTTGTGGGATGTAACGAGCGGCAAAGAATTACGGATACTCGCGGGGCATACTTCTACTGTCCAGTCAGTGGCGTTTAGCCCGGACGGAAAGACACTGGCTTCCGGAAGCCATGACGAGAAAATCAAGTTGTGGGAGGTAGCGAGTGGCGTAGAGTTAGGAACTCTCCAAGGATTTGCCGGGTATGTCTGGTCATTAGTGTTTAGCCCGGACGGTAAGACACTGGCTTCTGGAAATGATGACGATTCAATCAGATTGTGGAATGTAGAAACTAGGAAAGAATTACGAATACTCGGGGAAGATATAGAACCTAGGGAAATGGTAGAAATTAGGGAAGAAGCGAACGAATCAAAGGATGCCGAAGTAATATTTCTCAACCTTAAGTCAGTAGCGTTTAGCCCAGACGGTAAGACACTGGCTGGGAATATCTATAAGACCGTCAAGTTATGGGATGTGACAAGCGGCAAAGAATTACGAACACTCGAAGGACATTCCGTTTTCTTCAACTCGGTAGAATTTAGTCTGGATGGAAAGACATTAGCTTCCGGCGGCGTAGAAGATAACACCATCAGGTTGTGGGATCTGGCGAGCGGCAAAGAATTACGAACTCTCTTGGCGAACGGTGAGACTGCCTACTCGGTAGCATTCAGCCCGGACGGAAAGACTCTCGCTTATGGAGCTGGTCCAGAAATCACAATCGGGTTGGTTGATGTAGCGAGCGGCAAAGAATTACGAACCTTCACAGGGCACTCTGATTCCATCCAGTCATTAGCGTTCAGCCCGGACGGAAAGACACTGGCTTCGGGAGAGGCGGACGGTATTATCGAGTTGTGGGATGTGACAAGCGGCAAAGAATTACGAGTGCTGGAAGGACATCTTTCTCTTGTCCGGTCAATAGCGTTCAGCCCGGACGGGAAGACCCTCGCTTCCTGGAGTCGAGATGGAATAATTGATCTATTTAGCGTGAGAAGTGGCAAAATATTACGAACACTGAAAGGAGCTAAGTCAATAGCGTTTAGCCCGGACGGGAAGACCCTCGCTGTTGGAGGTGAGGACAAGACAGTTAAGTTGTGGGATGTCAGGGCCGGAAGAATATTACGAACCCTTACGGGACATTCCGCTTGGGTCATCTCAGTAATGTTTAGCCCGGATGGGAAGACTCTAGCCTCCGGAAGTTCTGACAACATTATTAAGTTGTGGAATGCAGCGACCGGAAGGGAATTACGAACTCTTACAGGACATTCCTCATATGTTCTGTCGGTAGCATTTAGTCCGGATGGAAAAACTTTAGTCTCCGGAAGCGGCGACACCAAAATAAAGCTCTGGGATATAGCCACAGGCACAGAGTTATGCAGTTTGATAGCTATTGATAAAAACGGTTGGCTTGTCGTTACTCCCAAGGGTCTCTTCGATGGCTCGCCTACCGCGTGGAGGCAACTCATCTGGCGGTTCGACAACAACGTATTGAACTTCGCGCCCGTCGAAGCCTACTTCAACGATTTCTTTTACCCCGGTCTGCTGCAAGACATCATGCGGGGCAAGCGTCCCGTGCCGCCCGGCGGTAAAGATTTGTCTAAGACTGACCGCCGCCGCCCGGCGATCAAGCTCGCGTTGGCGCAGCCGCCAGCGAAGCCCGATGAGCCTCAGCCGGCACGCACGGCGACGATTAGAGTAGAAGTCACAGAAAACGCGGACAAGCCGCAAGACGCGACAAAACCCGTGAGCGGCGGCGCGCAGGATGTGCGTTTGTTTCGCAACGGGTCGTTAGTGAAAGTCTGGCGGGGCGATGTCCTCAAGGGAGAAAGGAGTGTGACGCTCGAAGCCAGTGTGCCGATTGTCGCCGGCGATAATCAACTCACGGCTTACGCTTTCAATCACGACAACGTGAAGAGCGAAGACGGCACGCTCGCGGTCACGGGCGCGTTGAACCTCAAGCGCAAAGGCACGGCGTACATTCTAGCGGTGGGCCTCAACGAGTATGCCAACGCGCAGTACAACCTGAAATATGCCGTGGCCGACGCGCGGGGTTTCGGGGCGGAACTCAAACGGCAGCAGGAACAAATGCAAACCTATGAGCGCGTCGAAGTCATCTCCCTGTTTGATAAAGACGCGACGAAAGAAAAAATCCTCCAAGCCTTGACCGACCTGCAAGGACGCACGCAGCCCGAAGACGCCGTCATCGTCTATTTCGCAGGTCACGGCACTGCGCACGAGAACCAGTTCTACCTCATCCCTCACGACCTCGGCTACGAGGGCGGGCGCGACGCTCTCGACAAAGCCGGCCTCGAAGCGATCCTCTCACACAGCATCTCCGACAGAGAGCTGGAGCAGGCTTTCGAGCGCGTGGACGCCGAACACATCCTGCTCGTCATCGACGCCTGCAATTCAGGCCAAGCTCTCGAAGCCGAAGAGAAGCGCAGGGGGCCGATGAATTCAAAAGGGCTAGCGCAGTTGGCCTACGAGAAGGGCATGTACGTGCTGACAGCCGCGCAGAGCTTCCAAGCGGCGCAGGAAGCCTCACAACTCGGCCACGGGTTACTGACCTACGTGCTGGTCGAAGAGGGTTTGACCCAGTCTGCCGCCGACTACGAGCCGAAGGACGGCGAGGTGCGCGTACGCGAGTGGCTCGACTACGCGACCCGGCGCGTGCCTGAGATGCAAATCAAGGAGATGGGGCGTGCCCTTGCGCGCGGCATCAACCTTTCGTTCGCCGACGAGGAGCGGCAGCTCGAAATACCACAGCGCAATGGTCAGCGCCCCCGCGTCTTCTACCGCCGCGAGCTTGAGGCGCAACCTTTCATCGTCGCCAGACATTAAACAGTGCGTGACGCGGATTCACTTGACAGCCCGCGCGGCCTGCCATACTTTTTGCGCGTCAACTTCGACGAAACTTTTCCGAGGTAACGGGACGTGAACGACAGGGTCTGCTGGAACTGCGGGCATCTACACGAGTATCACACAATCGCTGGCGGCTGCTCGTTTGCGCGCGAGGGCGAACGCTGCGACTGCCCGCGCTACGAAGACAGCGAATACAGCGGCGAGCAGCGCAAGCGCGACACCTACACGGTCTCCGACCGTCGCCGCCTGAGCCTTCGCCGCGCCCGACGTTGACGGCCCACGCTTCAAACACCAACGCCTTCATCCGTCTGTGCGCGCGTCGTCGGCCTCATCGTCGTCATCGTCAGCCGTCTCTTTCTCATCGTCCGACTTGTAAATCTCGTAACCCGTCGCGTCGTCGTAATAGTAGCCGCCGGGCGCGCGCGCGGGGCGCGACTCGGTTTCGGGTTTTGTTGTATCATCTCGCCGCTCGTTCACCTTTAAGTCTCCCTGAAAGTTTCATTGCGTCGCCGGCAGGTACAGTACCGCGAGCGGAAGCCTCGCGGGTCTGCTCCAAATAACGACGCGAGTCATGTTACTGCTACCCGCTCGCTACCGCTCGCGGTACTGTACCTGCCGCGCGCGGATACTAAAACGTGAGGACGTTGATGCAAGCAAACAGCTCCCGTCGCACGCTCGTCGCGTGCGTGCTTCTCGTCGCGCTTCTACTGCCGCAAGCCTTCGCGCAGTCGCCGCAGGCGCAACAATCGTCGAACGCGACGACAACTTCGCGCCATTTCGAGTTAACGGTTGACAGCATCATGCGCGGGCCTGACCTCGTTGGCTACCCGCCGACGGGCGTCTATTGGTCGCAGGACTCCGCGCGCGTCTATTTCCGTTGGAAGCGCGCGGGCGAGCCGCGCCTCAAAGAGAACGACCTTTATGTCGTAGGCCGCGACGGCACGGGGCTTCGCAAGCTCACGGACGAAGAGGCGCGGCAAGCGCCTCCGGCGGCGGGCGAGTTGTCGAAGGACAAAACTTTGACGGTCTTCACCGAGGACGGCGACGTCTTTCTCTACGACCACGCGAAGCGCGAGCGGCGCGCTTTGACGCGCACGGTCGAGCCTGAGTCGAACGCGCACTTCACGCGCGACCAGCGCCACGTCTATTTCACGCGCCAGAGCAATCTCTACCGCATGTCGCTCGACGACGGCTTGCTCGAACAGTTGACCGACATCAGAACGGGCGGCGGCGACGCTCAGCCGCAGCGCGGCGGCGCGGGCGCGCAAGGCGCGGGCGGCGCGCGTGCTGGAGGCGCGAGCGAGAGTCAGGAGTTCGTGCGCAAGGAGGAGCGGCAGTTGATAGAGGCCGTGCGCGAGCGCGCGGAGCAGCGAGAGGAGCAGGAGAAGCGGCGCGGCGAGCGCGAGCGCCGACGCCCGTTCAACCTGCCCGCCGGACAGACAATCGCCAACTTGCAGCTTTCGCCCGACGGCGCGTACGTCGTCGTCGCCGTGAACGAGCAGGCCGCGGGCGCGAAGAACACGATTGTGCCGAACTACGTCACGGAGTCGGCCTACACCGAAGACATACAGGGGCGCACGAAGGTCGGCGACACGCAGGGGCGCACGCGCTTGGGGCTAGTCTCGGTGGCGACCGGCGAGGTCAAGTGGGTTGACCACGGACAGCGCTTGGAGGTCGCGCCGCGCGTGCAGCAGCGCACCGAGCAGAACGCGACCGAACAGTCGCAGCGCGAGAGCGGCGCGCAGACAACGACGGGCGCGCAGTCGCAGACGAGCGGGCAAGCGCAACAGGTTCAGCAAGGACAACAAACGGGCGCGCAGTCGCAAGCAGCGGCGCAAGCGGCGACAGGCGGGCAAGCGCAGGCAGCGACGGGCGGACAGGCGCAACAGCCGCCGCGCACGCAGACCGAAGGCGCGGCGGCGCGCGACCGCGAGGTGCAACTCTTTCAACTTCAATGGTCTGAAGACGGCTCGCGCGCCGCGCTTCTCGCGCGCTCCGCCGACAACAAGGATCGCTGGGTGATGTCGCTCGACCCATCCACGGGGAAGACGAAAGTCGTCGCGCGCGTGCACGACGACGCTTGGGTCGGCGGCCCCGGCGCGTTCACGCTCGGCTTCCTCGCAGACAACCGGCGCGCCTACTTCGTCTCCGAACGCGACGGCTGGGCGCATCTCTACACCGTCAACGTTGACGGCGGCGAAGCGGTGCAGTTGACCACGGGGAAGTTTGAAGTCTCCGACGTGCGTCTCTCCGCCGACAAGTCGAAGTTCTATTTCACTTCGAGCGAGGGCAGCCTGTTCGAGCGACACCTTTACTCGATGCCTGTTGACGGCGGCGCGCGCACGCGCCTGACGACCATGGCGGGCAACAATCAGGCGGACATCTCGCCCGACGAAACGATGCTCGCCGTCGTGCGCTCCTACAGCAACCGCCCGCCCGAACTCTACCTCCAACCGAACCGGCCCGCGCCGAGTGAGCAGTCGAACACACAGACGACTCAAACGTCGGATGTCAAACAGGTGACGACATCGCCCGTCGCGGAGTTTTTCGAGTACAACTGGACTGACCCGCCCATCGTCAACTTCAAGGCGCGCGACGGCGCGACCGTCTATGCGCGCATCTACAAGCCGGCGAACGCGCGGCGCGGCGGCCCCGCGGTTCTGTTCGTGCACGGCGCGGGCTACCTTCAGAACGTGCACAAGTGGTGGTCGAGCTACTACCGCGAATACATGTTCCACCATCTCCTCGCGGAACGCGGCTTCACAGTGCTCGACATTGACTATCGCGGGAGCGCGGGCTACGGGCGCGACTGGCGCACTGGGATTTACAGGCACATGGGCGGCAAGGATTTGGACGACCACGTTGACGCCGTGCGCTACCTCGTCAACGAGCACGGCGTTGACCCAAAACGCGTCGGACTCTACGGCGGCTCTTACGGCGGCTTCATCACGCTGATGGCCATGTTCACCACGCCCGACATCTTCGCCGCGGGCGCGGCGCTTCGGCCCGTGACCGACTGGGCGCACTACAATCACCCGTACACGTCGAACATTCTCAACAACCCGCAGGACGACCCCGAAGCCTACCGGCGCAGTTCGCCCATCTACTTCGCCGCCGGACTCAAAGGCGCTTTGCTCATCTGCCACGGAATGGTTGACACCAACGTCAACTTCCAAGACTCCGTCCGCCTCGCCGAGCGTTTGATTGAACTACGAAAAGAGAACTGGGAACTCGCCGCCTACCCCGTCGAAGACCACTCCTTCGACCGCGCCGACTCTTGGGCCGACGAATACAAAAGGATTCTCAAGTTGTTTACGGAACGACTACGTCCTGACGCTGGCCTACCACCCGCCGGACGGCCCGGCACGGCGCGCAGGGATTAGTTGACATGACTGACGAACGCGTCGCAGTGGCGTCCGCGTTAGCAAAGCCCGCCGTCTTCTACCTGCGACGGCGGGCTTGTTTTTTCTATATATCCTAGCATTCCAATCATCCTAAGCAGTCTGCTTGTTGGCGGTAACGCTATCTAAGCATTGACACCCGCCGCGCCCTCAAATATTCTTCACTCTCTTCTCCACGCGATGGGTCAGTAGTTCAAATCTACTAGCGTGCGCCATTTCTTAATCCAGTTCCTAGCTGAAACCTGTTCAAGCATTCGTTCGGAAAATCTCCCGGAACAGAGCCAATGATTGCCGAGTCAATCGCGCATTATCAGATAATCAAAAAGCTTGGCGCGGGCGGGATGGGTGAAGTCTATCTAGCGCTGAACACTAACCTCAATCGCAAGGTCGCAATCAAAGTTCTGCAACCAGACTCGCTTGCCGAAGAACACTCCAAGAAACAACTGCTGAGAGAAGCTCAAGCCGCCGCCAAGCTGGATCATCCAAACATCTGCGCCGTCTATGATGTCAACGAAGCAGACTCGCTCACCTTCATCGTGATGCAATACATCGAAGGTGAAACGCTCGCCAAGAAGATGAAGAGTCAACCGCTTGAACTCGGCACCGCGTTGGACATCGCCGAGCAGGCCGCGGAAGGACTGGCCGAAGCTCACGCGCACGGCGTCGTTCACCGCGACCTCAAACCACAGAACATGATGATAACGCCGCTTGGGCAGTTGAAAATCTTGGATTTCGGCTTGGCCAAGCAAATGCCTTCGAGCGAGTCGGTGGACTTTGAGGCGCCAACCGCCACGCTCTTGAGTACGCCGGGCCAAATCGTCGGGACGATGCCTTACATGTCGCCCGAGCAGGTGGAGGGCAAACCGCTCGACGCGTGCAGCGACATTTTCAGCCTCGGCGTCGTCTTCTATGAAATGCTGGCCGGAAAGCATCCTTTCAAAGAGGAACAGAGCGCGGCCATCACAATGTCGCGGATACTTTTGAGCGACCCCATACCCACCGAGCGATTTCAAACACAGGTTTCGCCTGAACTGCAAGCTCTTTTGAGCAAGATGCTCTGCAAAGACAAAGCGGCGCGGTATCAAAACGCTCAAGACTTGCTCAAGGACTTAAGACAACTCTCCGCCAAACTCTCGGCAACCGGCGCGCGTGCCGACTCCCCGACCGCCAAACATCTCTCAGCGCCCACGTCGAAAGAGAGCCTGACCGAACGCGCTCTCACGAAAGCCAGTCGCTACAAATGGGCGGCCCTCGCGTCAGTGCTCGCACTTGTTCTGTTGGGGGCTGTCACGAGCCGTTGGCTGTTGACGGAGCACCCCGACTCCTTAGCCATCTTGCCCTTCACATATACATCCAACGACCCGCAACTCATGTCTAACCCCGACCGCGAGTATCTAAGCGATGGCTTGACTGAGAGCATCATCAACAACCTCTCTCAACTGGCCAACCTGAGAGTGATAGCGCGCAGCTCGGTCTTTCGATACAAAGGCAAGGACTTCGACGTTCAGGCAATAGGACGCGAACTTGATGTGCGCGCGCTGCTGGTCGGACGAATCAAGCAAGAGGGCGATGAGTTAAGAATCACCGTGGAACTGATAGACGTGCCGGGAAATCGCTCGATTTGGGGCGACACGTATCAGCGAAAAACCGCCGGCATCCAGACCGTCCAAAAAGAGATCGCCAGAAACGTCTCCGAAAAACTGCGCCTGAAATTGACCGGGGCCGATCAGTCCCAACTGGCTAAGACCGACACCGAAAGCGGCGAGGCTTACGAGGCATATTTGAAGGGACGCTATCATTGGAACAAGCGCACCGATGAAGGCTTCAAACAGGCAACCGGTTTTTTTCAGGAAGCGATAGCTAAAGACCCAAACTATGCTCTGGCCTATACCGGACTGGCCGATTGCTACACGCTCCGAAGCGATTACGGCTTCCTCGCGCCCAAAGAAGGCTACGCTTTGGCGAAAGGCGCTGTCACGCTCGCGCTCAAATACGACGAGAGTCTCGCGGAGGCGCACACTTCGCTAGCCTCCATCAAGGCCGTTCAGGATTGGGATTGGCAGGGGGCGGAGAATGAGTATCGCAGGGCGATTGAGTTGAATCCCAAATACCCTACCGCGCACCATTGGTATGCCGCGCAGTTGCTGTTGCAAGGCAGGCTCGACGAGGCGCTTCAGGAGATCAAAACTGCGCAACAACTCGATCCCCTCTCGCTCGGCATCAACAAAGATTACGCGGTCATACTCCTTTACGCGCGCGAGTATGATAAAGCTCTGGAGCAGTGCCGGAAGACTCTGGAGATTGAGCCGCACTTCGGCGCCATCTCCACTTACATCGCGCAGATTTATGAACTACAACAGAAATACCCGGAGGCAACCGCCGAACTCGAAAAGGCTCACGCGGCAGCCCCCGATGATAGTGAGATCACTTACGCGCTCGGACAATCGTACGCGCTGATGGGCAAGAAAGTTGAGGCGCTGAAGATATTGAATGAGTTGAATCAACCGTCGAAGCAAAATGTGTTTCTGCCGAAAGAAGCAGCTTATCTCCATGCGCTGCTCGGTGAAAAAGAGAAGGCGGTTGCGATCTTACAAACGGCTGCCGAGAACCACTATATGCCCGTCGCTGAACTTAAGATGGATCCGCGCCTCGCCGATTTGCGCAAAGACGCGCGCTTGGTCGAACTCTTACGCGGGATTGGACTGTCGCCGTGAACACTATTGCAAACTCGCGTTGGCGCTAGTCAAAAAACCGAAGACCGCGAAGAGACGAACAGTTTCACCCGTCATCTTCGCGGTCTTCGTCAGGGGAATCACCGGCCTTCGCGACTACTTTTTTTTGCCGGTCTTCTTTGCGCCGGCTTTCTTTGGAGCCGCCTTCTTCGCGCCGGATTTCTTCTTGCCCTTCTTCTTCGGCGGAGGCTCGCCACCTTTGATTATCTCCTCTCCAGCCATTTTGAATTCTCCTTTTCGTTGAGATTGTACTTGGTCGAAATCCGAGAACACGGGCGTCGGACTAGCCTTGAGCTAAGCGGCACTGTATATAGTTTTTCTTTTGAGGTGTCAATAATTTCGATAGCCGGTAGTGACCTAATATCAATTCATCTCTGTGCAATCTCAGTGTTCCTCTGTGCCTGCGGTGGTAAAAAACTAACCACCGCAGACACAGAGAGCACAGAGGCGGCACAGAGAATTAAGCATAAATGCGGAACAGCTTGCCGAATCCCCCTTCAACTCGGACTTTGCAAATGACCAAACGGCCAGACCCGACGCCCAGCCGCGAGATAGCAATCAAACGTGGTCTGGACTTCATCTCGCGCGCCGCCCGCACAACGGACGGGTTTGATAGTTACGGGAGTTTGTTGGTCTGCTGCTTCGCTCTCGTGGGCGCTACTTCGCGCGACGCGAGCCTTCGGCAACTGGCGAGGTCGCGTGCACAAAAACTCGCCCGGCGTTGGGGCCGCGCGCATCCCCTTTTATCAACTGATACCAGCCCTGAACTGCTCCCCGGTTTCATCTTAGTCCGCTACGCGTTAAGCCGCCTCGGCTTGAGGGATGCCCCACTCAACGCGCAAATACGCATTGCCGCCCAACGGTTTTCAACCCACGACTTGCTCGGCTTCGACCCCGCGAGCGAGCCGCCCGCGAGTGATATCTCTTACCGGTGCAAGTGTGGGATGAAGAACCGGCGCGGGCGAACGTTCTGCAAGCATTGTCGGAGGCGTTTGGTAATTCAGAGCCGTTATCGGGTTTGGATGCGCGCGCTCGCCGCCACCTACGTCAGCGAGCGATGCGGCATACTCTTCGGAGCGCGCTATCTGGATGTCCTCAAGTGGCTCCCCGCGATGCGACCTTACCCGTCAGGCGCTGGCGAAGACGTTGACTTGTTGCGCGACGCTGTTTACGCCGTCACACACATTGTCTATACACTGAACGACTACGGCACGTATCGTCTGTCGCCGCGTTGGCTGCCGCGCGAGTTTGCGTTTTTGAAGACGAACGTCGCCGCCGCTTGTGAGCGAAAAGACTGGGAGGTGCTGGGCGAACTGATTGACTCGCTTAAAGCCTTCGGTTTGCGCGCCGGTCACCCGCTGATAGCTCGCGCCACAAAACACTTGCTCGCGGAGCAAAACGAGGATGGGAGTTGGGGCGACCCCGAAGAGAAAAATATTCGCACGCGCTGCCACACGACTTGGACGGCGATTGACGGCTTACGCGCCTACGCTTGGCGCGGTGAGCGCTTGAGCCGCCCCGACGCCGAACCGTTGCTGAAACGTCGGGCGCGTTGATTGTGCTCGCAATGCGCGCTCAAACGCGGTTCACAAAAACTGAGCGCGCGCCGGTACGTTTCGACGATTCTCAATTACCCGCAGTTGAAATTATTCATGATGTTGTCTTTCTTCAACGGCCCCCAATACACCCTCGATATGCTCTGGGCGATACTACAGGTCTTAAGAAGTTTGGTATTACTCAGTACGACAATCCCCAAACTCTCAAATGTCTTCGGGTCAATACTCTTACCCGGTTTCGGAACAAGCCACCTCGAGCCGCGAGCCATATAGCTGCGCCATGCCAGCCACGCGCCGCGATGGTATTCAGCCCGACTTTCATATTTCGCTGTGCCTTGCCCGCCCTTAACTTTGCCTTCATACTTTTCGCTAAGTAAATTCCAGCCCCAGCCATAGTTGACGTGCTTGCGGCTCTTGAGCTTTACCGGCGCCCACAACGTTTCACGAAGCAAGTCGTCGTTCTCGGTCAGATTCGTCTCCCACCTTGCGAGGTCTATAATTGTCGAGTGAACGTTGCCGTCCCCGGTAGTAAAGTTCATCGGAGTGTAGCCGACCGGGACGAAGCCTTGGCCGTTCACTAGGTTGTAGCACCTTGCGTGATTTACTATTTCGGGAGCATCACGAGAGAAGCGACTGGCTTCATCAAATACATAAGTGTCGTTCATCGCAAACGGGATGAACAACTTTTTTCTAACGTGGTCTGAGAACCGCTTTTTGACGACCTTTTCCACCAGCTCCGCGAGCACGACATAGCCCGAATTTGAATAATTGAATGCGGTGTCCGGGTCGCGTGGCAGCAGTGTCTGCGTCGCTATCCAGTTGATAACGTCCTTGTTTGTAATCTCCTTCTTTCCGGGAGTCATATGCGGATACCACTCATCCGGCCTCGTCATAGCCGCGTCGTACCAATCTTTCTCGGCTCGCCTTGACTGTACATAAATGTCCTGATACTCCGGTAGCGCCGAAGTGTGGTGTATCAAGTCTTCCACCGTTACGGCGTCGGCGTAACGTGGAAATCCTTTGAAGAACTTGGACAGAGGATCGTCGAGGGCGATCTTATTTCGGTTAACAAGGTCGAGAACCGCGATGGCGGTAAACTGCTTGGACAACGAACCCAGATCGAAAATCGTGCCCGGCGTAATCTTCGTGCCGGTCTCAAGGTTCGCGTAGCCGTAGCAGTTCAAGTGGACGATTTTCTTGCCCTGCCTGACCGCCACGGCCACGCCGGGAATGCGCTCGCGGTCTTCGTGTCTGGGCAGTTGTGCCCCCAACTCACGCATGTACTCGTTGACGATTTCATCAACCCTCGAATCTTTCGGCAGGGGATTTTTTTCAAAATCAAGGTCATCGAAAATATCTACTTCTTCTTCTCCGTGAACTTTTCTCGAAGCCATTGTCGCCTCCCGTCAGACTGGACGTTGCAAGCGGCATACTAAGACAATCGCGGGGGCAATCAAACATGAATTTCACGCCGCCTGCAAAAATTCTGACACTGCCACACCAGCTTCAGCGTGCGGCTCGCGGCGGCGCGCGCGTTGTACGGGTGGTTCTTCCGAGCTGTTTTGAGACGCGTGCGGCGCTGGGTCAATCAACGCGCGACGTTTGGCCCGGCGGCGACGCGTTCTTCGTCCGCTCTATTTGACATAACGCGCCCCGCAAGCATATCTTTCACGCGCAACGTCCTTGAGTTTCCCGCCGGCGGGAGCACCCGTTCGGCCTCACGCAAACGTTCAGACGTTCGTTGACACGCGCCACGCTCTCTTCCGCGAGCCTGTCTCGAACTTTCCGAAGAAGGAGTTTCGTCATGTCTAAGAAAATTCTGAAACCCCGCGCAGCCGCACTGTCAGTCGCCTTGTTCGCGGCCTTCGCGCTCTACGGTGGCGGCGTCGCCGCGCCGGCGCAGGAAGGCGGGCTGAAGAAGGGCATCGTCTGCATGTCGGTGGCCTTCCCCGAAGACCTGTACGACAAGGCGGGCGACCGGACGGTCGTCAAGTTCAACCCCGTGCTCGTCAAAGAGATTCCGCCGTCGCGCGAGATAGGCGTCTTCGCCGACTTCTCTTACCCCGGCCACAACTTCGCCAAGCCCTCGGCGCTCACGCTCGGCTTCGTCCACGCGGCTCTGGGCGAGACTTTGAACTCCGACTTTTCGAGCAACCACGGGCTGACGCTCACAATCGGCGGCGAGCAGATTCCGCTCGGCGACACCTCCTACAACAAAAAGGAGGAGACGACGCTGCGCGGCAAGGTTCAGATCGAAACGATGTCGCTCGAAGTGCAATCGGCGGTCTTCACGCGCATCGTCAACGCTTCCTCAGTCGGGGTCAAACTGGGGCAGACCGAATTCACTCTGGACGAGGGCCAGTTGAACGCGCTACGCAAGATAGCCAAGCGCGCGCAGTTGATTAACTAGCGCCGACGCGCGCGGACGCCTCCCGGCGTTCGTGCCTCTTAACGCAAACTGCTAAAATAGCCGCGCGCGACCGGCGCACGCCGCCCGGCGTTCGTTCAGGCACGCGTTTTTCGCGCGCGTCGTTCGTGCCCGACACACACCCTTAGTCGCCGAGCGTGCCCTCGGCGATTCGACCTTACAGCGGGAGCTTAGAAATGTTCAGAAAGTTAATCGCCGCCCTCATTGTGTGTTCGTCCGCGCTCTCGGCAATCGCCGTCGCGCAAGACTGCTCGCCGCCCGCAATCGTCGCCAACGCGAAGGCCGACAACATGTTCACGCCGGAGCAGGAGATGGTCTTCGGCGATTTGACGCTGGAGAACATGGCGAGCGACATGCGCTTCGTGCGCGACGAGGCGCTCGTTGCATACGTCAACGAGATCGGCGCGCGCATCATCAAACACCTGCCGCCGACGGGCCTGCGCTTCCAGTTCCACATCGTTGACATCCCCGAAGCCAACGCCTTCAACATTCCCGGCGGCCACGTCCTCCTCTCGCGCAAGCTCATCGCCTACGTCAACAACGAGGACGAACTCGCCGGTGTCGTCGCGCACGAACTCGGCCACGCGGTAGTCCACCATTCGGCCACAGACGTTTCAGCCGCGCTCAAGAAAATCCTGAACGTCACATCGCTCGGCGACCGCAAAGACATCACCGAGAAGTACAACCTCCTCATCGAGCGCGCGCGCACCAAGAGCTTCTCCCGAAAGCGCGACCACGAAGACGCGCAGCAACTCGAAGCCGACAAGATAGGTCTCTTTGCGATGGCCTCCGCCGGCTACGACCCCGCGTCGTTCTATTCGTTCTTCGACCGCCTCGCCGAAACCGAAGGGAAGACCGGCAGTTGGTTCTCCGACCTCTTCGGCAAGACGCGCCCCGACGAGAAGCGCCTGCGCGAGATGATTCACCTCACCGAACTCCTTCCCGCCACGTGCCGCGACCGCGCCGCGACGAAGGCTAACGAAAACTTCCTGAAGTGGCAGGCCGACGTCGTCACCTACCGCGAGACCGCGCGCCGCGAAGACCTGCCCGGCCTTGTCTGGAAGCGCGAACTAGCGCCCAAGCTCCGAAGCGACGTTTCACACTTCGCCTTCAGCCCCGACGGGCGTCTCCTGCTCGCGCAGGACGACTACGCCGTCACGGTCATCCAGCGCGACCCCGCGCAGGTGCTCTTTCAAATCCCAGTCGAAGGCGCGGACGACGCGTCGTTTACAGCCGACGGCAAGTTCATAATCTTCTCGACCGAGAGCCTTCGCTATGAGAAGTGGAGTGTGGAGGAGCGAAAGCCCGTCGAGGTGCGCGAACTCGTGCTCAGGCAAGACTGCTGGGAGCACAAGCTATCGCCCGACGGAAACTATATCGCCTGCGTTGACACCGCGCTGACCGCCAAAGTCCTCGACATACGCACGAGCAAGAAGGTTTGGGAGAAGAAGGATTTTTACCAACTCAACTTCTTCGAGTTCTTCGCGTGGGTCTTTTCAAAGAAGGAGGAGGAGAAGTCGCAGAGCTTCTTCCGCATAGAGTTTTCGCCCGACTCGCGCTACGTCATGTTCAGCCGCTCCGAGAAGTTTCGCTTCCGCCTCAGCATTAACGGCATGACCGAGGCGCAGACGGAAAACACCGCGCTCGCTTTAGACCTGACGACTCTGAAGCCCGTTGACTTGGGCGGCGACGTTAAGAAAATCGCGTCGCGCGCCTACGCCTTCGTAGAACCCGACAAGCTTCTCGGCTCGCCTTCGATGAAGATAGACGAGGCCGGGATTTTCACGTTCCCCACGGGGAAGCGCCTGCAAAAGTTCACCTTCGCCGCGCAGGAGATCGAGCGCACGGCCAACCCCGACTACGTAGTCATACGCCCGCTCGCCAACGTCAAGCTCGGCGTCTTCGACATGAAGAAGGGAACGATTGTCTCCGGCCTCGACAAAGAGGACGCGGCCTTCTACGGCAACGTCATCGCCTACGAGTCGCTGAACGGGAAGGTTTTGATACGCGAGACCGCCTACAACGAGGCCGCGAAGAAGTTCGACTTCAAAGACCTCGGCACGATTGACATCCCCGTCAGCGCTCTCAAGACGCTCAACGCCGCTGAAGTTTCCGACGACTTCAACTGGCTCATGCTCTCCTCGAAGACGCGCGGCGGGCTTTGGAATCTCTCGACGGGCGAACGCAAAATCTACGTCCGCGGCTTTCGCGGCGGCATCGTCGCAAACGACGGCGGCGGCGTCGCCGACTTCCCGACCGCCGGCGACGTGCGTCACAGCCTCGTCCTCATGAACGCCAACAACAACACGGTCGCGCCCATACGCGAGCTTCCCGAAAAGGGCGCGCGACAGTTCGGTCGCTTCGTGCTCGTCCGCAGAAGCCTCAACGCGCAAGGCGACGGCGAGTCGGACAGCGTAAACTTGGGAAGCGAAGTGCGTTTCGAGTTGAAAGACTTCATACAGGACAAGGTAATCTGGTCGCGCGACTTCCCGAAGGAAGCGCCCGAATACTCCTTCGACGAGTTTAGCGGCAGGCTCATACTCTACTGGCGCTTAGGCAGCAACGTCGGAAAGGCGAAGCTGAAGGAGTCGGCGGAGTTGAAGGCGAAGGCCGACGCGCTCGGCAACAAGGCCGACGACTATCTGGTCGAAGTGGTTGACGCGTTCGCGCAGAAGACCGTAGGCCAAATGCTTCTGGAGACGGGCAAGGGGTCGTTCGACGTTGGCGAAGGGTTGTCGGAAGGCGACTGGCTCGTGCTGCACGACTCGGAAGGGCGCATGCTCGTCTATTCGATAAAGGAGGGCGACCTGCGCCACCGCTTCTTCGGCGGCATCGCGGCGATAAACCCGCGCAGGAATCAGGTGGCGGTCGAAAACTTCCCCGGCGAGGTCGCGCTCTACGACCTCAACACGGGCGACCGCCGCGCAAACTTCCGTATCAACGGCAGCGCCGCCTTCGTCCGCTTCAATCTCGAAGGCAGCAAGCTCTTCGTCCTGAGCGACACGCAGGCAGTCTATTCCTTCGACCTCAACAAGCTCGACGCGAAGGCGACGGCTCAGGCGAATTAATAAGACGATAACGCAGGCGAATTGACCGACTTCAAAACGTTACACGCGAAGAGAGCCGCCGTCTTGGGCTTGCTGTGTCTTCTGTGTTCGTCGCTCGCGCTTGATGCCGCGAGCGCGCAGAAGCGGCGGGCCGCGAGCGACAAAGTCAACGTGCGCGCGAAGGGACGCCGCGCGGTCGTCGTCAGAAGGTTTCACGGTCGAGAAGAAGCCGCTCCCGAAGTCGGAAAACTGAAGCGCCGAAGCGAAGAAGTAAACTATCGCGACATGGATTGAGAACGTTAACAAGAATTGTAGGGGCAGGGCTTGTCCCTGCCCGTCTTAGTCTGTATCAATGTCGCTAATGAAACGCGGGCCGCGGACAAGCCCTGCCCCTACAAAATTTCCTAAGGACTGTCGAGATGAGAAAACACAAACACGCAGCCGCCGCGCTCGCGCTCCTGCTTCTGCTCGCGCCGCTTGCGCCCGCGGGCGCGCAAAACGATTCGCGCCCGAAGCGCGGCATCACGCCCGAAGACTATTTCGCGTTCGAGTTTCTCGGCGACCCGCGCATCTCGCCCGACGGCCAGTCGGTCGCCTACGTCGTGACGACCGTTGACCAGCGCCAGAACCGCCGGCAGTCGCAAATCTGGATTGCCGCGATTGACGGAAGCCGGCAGCCGCGACAGTTTACAACGAGTCCGCAGTCGTCTTCGTCGCCGCGCTGGTCGCCCGACGGGCGCACGCTCGCCTTCCTCTCCGCGCGCCCGACCGCGGACGGCGCAGCGTCAACGCCGTCGCAGTCCTCGACACCGTCGCCCGCGCCGCAGAGTTCGCCGCAAACACCTGCGCAACAACTTCCGGCGCAGACCGTCCCGACCCCGTCGAACCCTCCCGGCGCGCAGCCCGCGCAGACCACGGGCACGCCGACGCCCGTCTCGACGCCCGGCGCAATCGGCACGGCGACGACTCCGGGCGTTCCTTCCGCGCTTCAAACGACGCCAGCCGCGAGCGAGACGCAGCCGCGCGCGCAGGTCTATGCGCTCGCGCTCGACGGCGGCGAGGCGCGTCGTCTGACCAACTTGAAGAACGGCGTGAACAGCTTCGACTGGTCGCCCGACGGCAAGCGTTTAGTCGTCACAACGCGAACGGGGCTGAGCGACGCGCGCGCGCCTTCGAGCGACGTGCGCCACTACAAACACCTCTCCTACAAGTTCAACGACACGGGCTGGTTCGACGACAAGCGAAGCCACGTCTGGACGGTTGACGCGCAAACGGGCGCGGCCACTCAAATCACCTTCGGCGAAGACTGGAACGACACAGACCCGCAGTGGTCGCCCGACGGAAACTTCATAGCCTTCGTCTCCGACCGGACGGGCAAAGCCTTCGACGAGAGTCGAAACACCGATGTCTTCGTCATTGATTCCGCCGGAGGGCCGATTCGTAAAATCTCCGACCACGACGAAGAAGACTCTTCACCGCGTTGGTCGCCCGACGGTAAACAGATCGCCTTCGCCGGTCGCATACACGAACGCGACCATCCGAAAATCTTCGTCGCGCCTGCTTCGGGCGGCGCGGCCTCGCGCAACGTCTCGCCCGCGCTCGACCTCATCCCGTCAAATCTACGTTGGGCCGAAGGCGGGCGCGCACTCTACTTCGAGACGGGCGTGAAAGGCGAGACGCACCTGTTCCGCGTCGAGGCGAAGGACGGGAAGTTGACGCAGGTGACGCGCGGCGCGCGCTCAGTCCGCCTCGTTGACATCAACGAGCGCACGCGCCGCATCGCATACGCCTCGAACGACTTCAAACACCTCGACAACCTCTTCGTCGCCGCGCTCGACGGCTCGGACGAACGCCGGCTCACAAGCCTCAACGAAAAACTCTGGTCGCAACTACAGTTCGCCGGCATTGAGCGCATGACCTACAAGGGCGCTGACGGCTGGGACATAGACGGCTTCATGGTCAAGCCCACGGGATGGCAGGAGGGCAAGAAGTATCCGATGATCTTGAGCATCCACGGCGGCCCGGCGGGGCAGTACGGCGTTGATTGGTTTCACGAATTCCAAGTCTATGCCGCGCGCGGGTGGGCGGTCTTTTACACGAACCCGCGCGGCTCTACGGGCTACGGGCAGAAGTTTGAGCGCGGAATAGAAAACGAGTGGGGGCGCAACGACTACACCGACGTTATGAACGGCGTCGAGGCCGCGCTTGCTAAGTATCCTTGGGTTGACCGCGAACGCTTGGGCGTGACGGGCGGCTCTTACGGCGGCTACCTTACGAACTGGATTGTCGGCCACACAGACATCTTCAAGGCCGCCGTCACGCTCAGAAGCGTCGTCAACTTCATCAGCGACGAAGGCACGCGCGACGGAGCCTACGGCCACAAGGAAGACTTCGGCGGCGACCTCTTCGAGAAGTTTGACATCTACTGGGAACGCTCGCCGCTCAAGTATGCGCGAAACGTCAAGACGCCGATTCTAATTCTTCACTCCGACAACGACTACCGCGTACCCTTAGAACAGGGCGAGCAGTGGTTTCGCGCGCTCAAACACTTCGGCGCGCCCGCCGAACTCGTAATCTTCCCCCGCGAGAACCACAATCTAACCCGAACGGGCGAGCCGAAGCACTTGGTCGAGAGCCTCAACTGGCAAGTCTATTGGTTCGACAAATACCTCAACGGCAATGCCAACGCCGTGCCGCCCGACGCGAGATAGAAGTGATGAGTGATGAGTGATGAGTGATGAATGATGAATGAAACAACGGTCGCTGTCTTTCATTCATCATTCATCATTCCGCATTCCGCATTCATCATTCATCACTCATCACTATGTTTGAGTTGCCGAAACTTTATCCGATAACAGACCGGCGGCTGTCGGGATTGTCGCACGCCGAACAGGTCGCGCGTTTGTGCGAGGGCGGCGCGAGGCTGATTCAGTTACGCGAGAAGCATCTCGCGGCGCGCGAGTTTTACGTCGAGGCGGAAGCGGCGTTGAGAGTCGCGCGCGAGCGCGGGACGCGTGTTGTCGTAAACGACCGAGCGGACATCGCGCTTGCGGTCGGTGCTGGTGGCGTGCATCTCGGACAGGACGACATGCCGCCCGCGGCGGCGCGCTCTCTGTTGGGCGAGGAGGCGTTGATAGGCTTTTCGACGCACAGCGTCGAGCAGGCGATTGAGGCCGCGCGCGCGCCCTTGAGCTACATCGCAATCGGCCCGGTCTTTGCGACGACGTCGAAGGAGAACCCTGACGCGACGGTCGGACTCGAAGGCATAAGGCGCGTGCGCGAGGCCACGGGAACGCAACTTCCGCTCGTCGCAATCGGCGGCATCACGCGCGAAAACGCACGCGCCGTGCTCGACGCGGGCGCGTCTTCCGTCGCTGTCATAAGCGCGCTTCTAAACGCCTCCGACCCCGCCGAAATCACACGACGGACGCGCGCATTTTTAGACCTTCTATGAGCCGCGCCCAGTCTTGATTGAAATCTAACTGTTAAAATAATAGGCGTTAAAAGTTTTAACTTGCTTTTTCAGGGCTATTAAGTCAGAATGAAACAGCTTAGCCGCGAGGCGGTCTCCCGCGCGGCTTTGAGTCAATCTCCCGCGTCAATTTCGAGAGTTTTGAAACCCGCCGACGGTCTTCATCCTTTTCGCCCGGAGCGCAAACTTCCAGCATGAGATATTTCGACCTGCCGCCCGTGATAGAGCAAATGCTGAAGGTCTCTGAGAACATCAGCGACCTCAACTTCTCCGTCGGCCAAGCGCCGCAGGTGGAGATAAACGGTCGGCTCACGTCCGTCCAGCCGCTCGGCATACAGAGGCTCACACCCTATCAGACGGAACTGATGGCGATGACTCTAATGCACGACAACCCCGATGCCGCGCACCGCCTCGCGCACACAGGCTCGACCGACATCAGCTACAGTTTGCCCTCGCGCATGCGCTTCCGCGTCAACGTCTTCCAGCAGCGCGGGACTTACTCGATAGTGATGCGCGTCATCCCGACGGAAATTCCGACCGTCGAGGCGCTCGACCTTCCCGCGCAGCTCGCGGAAATCTCGGAGCTGCGCAACGGCATCGTGCTCGTCACAGGCCCGACGGGTTCGGGCAAGTCAACCACGCTCGCAGCCGTCATAGACCTCATCAACCAGAAGCAGCAGTATCACATCGTAACAATCGAAGACCCGATTGAATTCCTGCACTCGCACAAGAACTCGACCATCAACCAGCGCGAGGTCGGCTCGGACGCCAAAGACTTCCCGTCGGCTCTGCGCGCAGCGCTCCGGCAAGCGCCGAAGGTGATTCTCATCGGCGAGATGCGCGACTACGAGACGACCGAGATAGCTATGGAGGCCGCCGAGACCGGACACCTCGTACTCTCCACGCTCCACACGATTGACGCGTCGAAGACCGTTGACCGAATCATCGGTCTCTATCCGAAGAACGAGGAGCAAGTCATACGCACGCGGCTGGCGCAGACATTCCGCTTCATCATCTCGCAGCGACTCATTCCGCGCGCCGACGGTCGCGGTCGCATCGCCGCCGTCGAGATTTTGAAGTCAACGCCGCGCACACGCGAGTACATCAGCGAGGGCGAGTCGGAAGGGAAGATGCTCTTGGACGCGATGCGCGACGGCAAGCTCGACGGGATGCAGGACTTCGACTCGGTAATCAAGACGATGATCGAGCGTGAGACAATCGTGCTTGAAGACGGGCTGTCGTTTGCCACAAACCCCAACAACCTTCAGCTTGCGCTCAAGGGGATGTCAACCTCCGACGACTTCCGAATGCCTGAGCGCGAACAAATCGTCGCGCGACGCCCCGCAACGTCGCGCTCCTACGCCGGCGCGCAGGCGCGCCCCGCCAACAACTCTTCAATGCTCGACATGATTGAATAAAAGTCTGGAGTCTGAAGTCTGGAGTCAAAGCAAGACTCCTATTCAGACTCCAGACTCCAGACTCCAGACTCCAGACTATGATTGTAATCTGCACAAACTGTTCTTCGCGCCTGCAACTCGACAAGGCCAAAGTGCCCGCGCGCCCGTTCAGCGTACGCTGTCCGAAGTGTCAGCAGATTATCAACGCGCACCCGCCCGCCGCGCAGCCGCAGCAAGGCGCGGTGGCCGCCGTGGGCGACCTCCCTGTCTCGACCCGCTCGCAGCAGGAGATGTCGGCCAAGCCATCCGCGCCGCTCTTTAGCGGCGACGTGCAACAGGTTGAACAGTCGGCGTCTTCGGAAGGCGACGTTCTACGCGCGCTCGCCGCGCTCTTGCAGCGCGAGTCGGGCGAGGGCGCGGGGCTTAGGGCCTCGGCTGAGCAGCGTCGGCGCGTCACTTGGGGGCGTCGCGCGATGGTTTGCGCAGGCTCGGCCTACCGCGAGGCGATAGCGCGCGGGCTGGCCGACGACGGCTACAACGTTGTCGTAGCGCCCGACGCCGCGCACGCCTTAGAGCAAATGCGCGAGGAGCGTGTTGACGTTGTTGTGCTAGACCACGAGTTCGACGCCGGGAAGAAGGGCGCGGCCTCGGTCGCCCGCGAAATCGGTTCGCTGCGAATGCCCGAACGCCGTCGCGTCGTCTTCGTCCAACTCGCCGACAACACGCGCACGGGCGACGCGCACGCGGCGTTTCTGGCGGGCGTGAACCTCATCGTCAACACGTCTGGGCTTCACGAACTGCCCGCCGCTTTAGAGAAGAACCTGCGCGACCTGAACGACCTCTATCGCAACTTCAACAAGGCGCTCGGCCTCTCCGAGATTTAACGCGAAGCGCAGACAGATAACCACAGAGACACAGAGGACACGGAGGGGGCACAGAGAAGTTTAATATCTCTGTGCCCCCTCCGTGTCCTCTGTGTCTCTGTGGTTATTCTTTTCCGCTTCAGTCTCAATGATGAAATAGACACTTGGGAGGCGCGCGTCCGGCTGTCAGGCCGCCCCGCAATCTGCTAAGCTTACACGCTCCGATGGTTGCAGCGAACGGACATCGCCACGCTCACGGCGCGCACACACACGCGCACGCCGCGCACGCCGACGGAAGTCGGACGCGACTCCTCGCGGTGCTCTTGTTGACCGCCGCCTACATGTTCGCCGAGTTCGCGGGCGGCTTGTGGACTGGCTCGCTCGCCTTGCTCGCCGACGCGGGCCACATGCTCGCAGACGTTGCCGCGCTCGCGCTCGCGCTCATGGCCGCTTGGTTCGGCGCGCGCCCCGCCAATCCATCGAAGACTTACGGCTACTACCGCCTTGAAATCCTCGCCGCCTTCGCAAACGGCGTCGTGCTCGTCCTAGTCTCGCTGCGTATTCTCTACGAAGCTTACGAGCGTTGGTCGCAGCCGCCGGAGATTTCGCAGGGCGGACTGATGGTCGCGGTCGCCTTGGGCGGCTTGTTGACGAACCTTGCGTGCGCGTGGATGCTTCACGGCGCGCACGAGCGCGACTTGAACGTGCGCGGCGCTTGGCTGCACGTACTCGGCGACGCGCTCGGCTCTGTGGGCGCGATTGCTGCGGGCGCGCTCGTCGCGGCCTACGGCTGGTACAGGGCCGACCCTCTGTTCAGCGCTTTGATAGCGCTTCTCATCATCTGGAGTTCTTGGAACTTGATACGCGAGGCGACCAACGTGCTCCTAGAAGGCACGCCGGCGCACATCAACCTCGCCGCCGTCGAGGACGTAATCTTGGAGACGACGGGCGTCGAGGCCGTACACGACCTTCACGTCTGGACGATAACTTCGGGGCGCGAGGCTTTGAGCGCCCACGTCATACACGCGCACGCCGTCTCGCAACCCGAACTGCTGCGCCAACTCCGCGCGCGCCTGCTCGACCGGTTCGGCGTTGACCACCTGACGATTCAGATGGAGACAGCCGACTTCGAGGACGAGACGTTCCACTTCTGCACTTCGGGCACGGCTTGCTTCCGCTCGTCGAAAGAATGAAGAAGCTATTAGCTATTAGCTGTTAGCTGTTAGCTTTCATACGTTCATTAAATGAGACTCTGAAATTAAGCTATTGCTTGAGCAATATTCAAAGCTAAAGGCTAACAGCTAATAGCCAACAGCTTCTTTATGGAAATCAGCCTTCTCATCGTACTCGATTTGCGCGAGCAGGCCGCGCTCCAAGCCGCGCTCGTCACTCACGGCGCGCCCGACGCGCTCGTCACGCTCGCCTTGACGGGCGCGTGCCGCATACAGTCGCTCGACGAGGCGCGCCAACTCCGACGCTGGCTCGCCGAAACGCGCGCGTCGGGGAAGACCGACTTCACCTCGCTCAACGTCATCGAGCGCGAACTCGTTCGCTTCGGCGTCTGAGCTTCACGTTTTTCGCGGCGTTCGGCTTCACGCTTTTATGACTCGCATCGAACTAAACTACGGTCGGGGCACGATTCCGTTCGAGTTTGACGACGGGCGCTTCGACGTGCTCGAAGCGGCGGACGCCGACGAGCGCCCTTTGAGCGACGCGGAAATCGGCGCGCTCGTTGACGACCCCGTTGATTCGCAGGCGCTCGAAGAGATAATCAGCCCCGGCGAGAGCGTTCTGATTGTCGCATCGGACGCGACGCGCGCAACGGCGAGCGCGCAGGTCGTGCACATACTCGTGCGCCGGTTGATTCAGTTGGGCGTCGCGCCTTACGACCTTCGGATAATCTTCGCAACGGGGATTCACCGGCGCGTCACGCGCGAGGAGAAGTCGGAACTTCTGTCGCCGTTCATCGTGCAGCGCGTCCGAACGCTCGACCACGACGCTTCGGACGACGCGTCGCACGTCAGTCTCGGCACGACCGAACGCGGAACGCCCGTCGAACTCAACCGCGCGCTCTTCGACCACTCGCACGTTATCTTAACGGGCGCGGTCACGTTCCACTACTTCGCGGGCTTCACGGGCGGGCGCAAGAGCGTCTGTCCGGGCCTAGCCTCGCGCCGCACGATTGAGGCGACTCACCTTCTCGCGCTCGATTTTGAAAAGGGCGGGCGACGCGCGGGCGTAGGCACGGGCCGTCTCGACGGAAACGCCGTTCACGAAGAGTGCGAACGCGTCGCGGCGGAGGTCGCGCCGTCGTTTCTCGTAAACACTTTCGTTGACGAGAAGAATCGTGTCACGCGTCTCTACGCGGGCGACTGGCGCGCGGCTCACCGTCTCGCTTGCGCCGAATACGCCGACGCGCACACTTTGAAGATTTCCGAAAAGCGCGCGGTCGTCGTCGCCAGCGCGGGCGGCGCGCCGCACGACATCAATCTGATTCAAGCGCACAAGGCGCTTGAGATGGCTTCGCACGCTTGCACGGAGGGCGGCGACATCGTCCTCGTCGCGGAATGCGCGGACGGACTGGGGCGCACTGACTTCCTCAAGTGGTTCGACTCGACGGACTCGCGCGCGCTCGAAGCGCGTCTGCGCGAAGCGTACGAAGTGAGCGGGCAGACGGCTTGGTCTCTGTTGACGAAGGCGGAGCGATACAGCGTCTCGCTCGTCTCGACGCTCGCGGATGAGGACGTTCGGCGTATGCGTATGACTCCGGCGCGCACAATCGAGGACGCGCTCGCGCAAGTCGGGTCGGAAGACGCGGGCTACATCATGCCGCGCGGCGCGGCCCTCATGCCCGTCGTCTCGCGGGACGCCGGGGCGACTAACGCCGCGCGCCCTTGAAATGCTTCGCGCCTGTCGTCATATCAGAATAGAGGGTGGCGGCTTAACGCGCGCCGCGCGGCGCGCATAGGATGTGGCGGCTTTCCGAGGCTCTGAGCGCGGGCGTTCGCCACTACCATCGCCACCACGACTCCCTTCAGCAACCACGAAGGCTACCTTCGTGCCCAGACAGGAGAAAACGACATGCCGCTACTCAACGCTGTGATAGACATCTCGCACCACAACAACGTGACCAGCTTCCAAGACGTTAAGGACTCGGGCATCATCGGCGTCATCAACAAGGCGACACAGGGGACGACCGGCGTGGACGGAACCTACGGGCTACGCAAGCCGCGCGCCCTCGCGGCAGGACTCCTCTGGGGCGCTTACCACTTCGCCTCGAAGGGTAACGCGCAGAAGCAGGCCGACCACTTCCTCGACGTGGCGCAGCCCGGCCCGACCGACCTGCTCGTGCTCGACTTCGAGCCTAACAGCCACGACGGGACGATGACGGTGGCCGAGGCGGAGACCTTCATCCAGAGAATCTTCCAGCAGACCGGTCGCTTCCCCGGCCTCTACTCCGGCCAAGCCTTCATCAGGGAGCAGCTCGGCAACAAGAAGAACGAAGTCCTCGCGAACTGCTTCCTGTGGATCGCGCGCTACTCAGACCAACTGCCCCAAGTCCCCAACACGTGGAAGACCTTCACGCTCTGGCAGTACACGGACGGGACGCTTGGCCCGCAGCCGCACCGCGTCAACGGCGTCGCCGAGGGCTGCGACAGGGATAAGTTCAATGGCGACGAGGCGGGGTTGAGGAGGCTCTGGGGAGTGCAGCCCGCCGCCCCCCCGAATCCGTAGGGCGGACGGCGCGCGCCGCGAAGTCGTTGCGCCCGGCGCGATTCGACGTTAGAGTATTCTCGCTCTGTACTCCGTGAAAGTCCGCGCCGCCCGGCGGCGGGTTAGGAGGAGGCGTGAAGACAAACTTCGGGTCGTCGCTTCTCGTCGTCAGGACTTCGTTTCTCGCGCTCGCCGTTGCCGCGTGCGCGTGCGTCGCGCGTGCGCAGACGGCTGGCGCGCAGCAGCAGTCGTCGCAGACGACTTCGGACGTGCGTCCGAGCGAGCCGCGCGTCGCGCTTGCGCAGGCGGCGGTCGCTTACGACGTTGAAGGGCACGAGGCTCTGAGCGGTCGCCTGCGCACGCAGACGCTCGCCGGGACGCCCGACGCGCCCGTCAGGAACACGCTCCTCGTCGTCGAGAACCGAAGCCCGGTCTTCTACAACTACGTCGCGGGCTGGGCCACGTTCTACGGCGCGGACGGCGTGCGCTGCGGCGAGGGGCTTTGGAAGTTGGAGGCGCTCGCGCCGGGCGAGCAGGGCGAGGTTGACACGCCGGGCCTACGTCTGACGTGCACGCCGACGGCTTGGCGCATCGTTGCGACGACGCTCCTGACGCGCACGGGCGACGTTGCGAAACCGCGCGAGCAGACCGGCGCGCCGCCCGCCGAGACGAGCGACAAGGCCGCAAGCGGCGAAGGACAAGCGGCGACTGCCGCGTCGAATTCGACCGCCGCGACGGGCGCGGGCGTCGTTCCGCCGCTCGAAATCAACGTGAACGGCAAGACCATACCGATTCAACTCGGCAACCCTCTTGAAATCGTGGTCGGCAAAGAGCGCGTGCGAATCGTCGTCCAGCCGGTGCCGTAGGGAAGGCGGAAGGCGGAAAGTGAGAAGGGGAGAAAGTGAGAAGGGGAGAAGGGGAGAAGGGGAGAAGGGGAGAAAGAATGTTCGTCGTCAAACATCTCCCCTTCTCACTTTCTCCCCTTCTCACTTTCTCCCCTTCTTCTTCTCATTCCGCAATCCTCTTGACTTCCGCGGCGTCGCGGTATGAAACTTAGCGCAAAGAGAAAACGCCCCGACCGAAAAAGAGTCTGAAGAGGAGGTCTGTTCGAGATGGCTGACGAGACTACGCAGAGAAAGTGCGCGCGCGAGACGTGCGGGTGTCAGGCGGCGAAGGACAGCAAATATTGCAGCGAGGAGTGCGAGGACGCGGCCAAAGTCCACATGATGGAGATAGGCTGCACGTGCCACCACCCTGACTGCAAGTAGTATGAAGAGGCTAGAGACTAGAGACTAGAGGCTAGTTAAGAGCACACGCTTTCAACTAGCCTCTAGTCTCTAGCCTCTAACTCTGCTCTTCCGCAAGTGTAATGTAATCGAATCGCAATCCGCGTCGGGAGAACTCGCCTTAGTATCCTCTCATCTCAACTCATGCCCGCTCGTCGCACATCACAAAAATTCGCACGCGGAAGGCGTGGATGAGTTTTGCGCGGCGCGCGGGCTTGAAAAATCTTGAAGACCAAAGTTTGAGCGCCCACCCGACGAGGGCGCATCGAATCCGAAGGAGGGTTTTATGCGTCGAAACTTTTTGGCCGCGGTGCTGGCCCTTGCCGCCAGCGCCGCAGTCTCTCTCGCACAGACCGGAAGCACTAAAGCGCGCGCGGGCGCGGATCATTCGACATCGGTTAGCCGTCAGGGCCGGCAGTTGGACATCGCTTCAGGCACGCGCCTCTCGGCGGAGTTGCAAAACACGATTGACGTGAGCCGCGCGCGCGTCGGCGATAAAGTTATTATGAAGACGACCGAGGCGCTCAAGTCGAACGGCGAAACGATTGCCAAGCGCGGCTCGCGTCTCGTCGGACACGTCGCCGACGTGACGAAGCGCGGAAAGAACAGCGCAACGTCTTCAGTCACGATTCTCTTCGACCAACTCGAAAGCGGCTCGCTCTCGACTCCGATTTCCGCAACGATTGACTCAATCACGCACATAGCGGGTCGCGCCAAGGCTGGCAATGACGATGCGAGCATGGATTCGGGCAGCCGTACGACCGCGCGTTCGTCTTCGGGCGGTTCTTCTTCGTCTTCGGGTGGCGGTCTGCTCGGCGGCGTGACGGGCGCGGTCGGCAACACCGTTGGCGGCGTGACGGGCGCGGCGGGCGACGTTCTAGGTTCGACGACCGACACGGTCGGCGGCGTCGCGCGCGGCGTCGGGCAGATTCAGATAACGCAGTCGGTGGGCGCGTCGGTTGAGGGCGGCTCGACGCTCTCGCTCACGGGCGGCAACCTGCGTCTTGAGAAGGGCACGACCTTCCGTCTGACTCTGAGCGAATCATCGAGTGTCGGAGGAAACCAGAATCAGTGACGCGCGTGAATCAGAATCACCAGAGCGAATTACGATCTAGTTAACCGAAAGAGATTTCGACACAGAGAACACCGCAGGCACGGAGAACACAAAGCTAACCTGCGGTGAACTCCGTGTCTCCCTCTGCTCTGTGTCAATCCTTTTCAAACGACCGGCGCGCGCGTCACTTCAGTTCGACTATCAGGACGTGCAACTCCGTGCCGCCGGTGTTTTCGCCCGCGTGCGTCTCGGCCATGTGCCAGAGGGTGTCGCCGGGCTTCGAGACGGCCATGAAGGGCTTGCCCTTCGGGTAAGTGAACCTGTTCTTGCCGCCGCTGAAGCTGTAGGTGATGTAGTCGGGGTGCGAGTGCATAGGCGTCTTTTCGCCGGGCGCGGCGCGGAATTCGAGCACGCGCACGCGTTCGTTGTCGAGGAGCGACTTGTAGTGGGCGGGGTCAACGCTCACGGGGTCGTCGCCCTTCAATGGCTGCGCGGGCCTCTTCGGCCCTTTAAGCTCGAAGAGCAGCACATGGATGTCCGTCACGGCTTCCGACGCGTGATGCTCCGCGCCGCGCCACATGGTCTCGCCCGCCTTCATGTCGGCGTCCGCGGTCGCCCCCTTGGCGTCTGTGAACCTGACCTTTCCGTCTTCCAAATTATAGACGACGTAATCCGGGTGCGCGTGCATGCGCGCCTTCTGTCCCGCCTTGCCGGTGACTTCGAGAACCCTGACGCGCGCGTTGTTCAGACGCACCTTGTACATGCGCGGCGCGACCCGCGCCGGGTCTTGCGCCGACGCCGTTGTCGCGCACAACGTCGTTAGCGCGAGCAACGCGACACACGTCATTACACGAATCGAACACTTCATCGCCGATTCCCTCCTTTCGGCCTTAGCCGAACGATGTTTTTTATGGAGCTTGCGTTGAACCCGCCTTGAGTGCGGCGCACATTATCACAGAGCGGGGAGAAAAGAAATGATGAATGCGGAATGATGAGTGATGAATGTGAAGCGAGGTTCGCTTTTAATTCATCATTCATCATTCCGCATTCATCATTCATCACGCCCTCCTTGATGGTCGGGCTACTGCTCTTACTTCTCCGGCGGGATGGCGACGTCAATCGTCGTGACTTGGCCGAGGGTGGAGAGCGGCTTGTCGAAGTCTTTCTGGTTGCCGAGGACGACGGTGATGAACTTGTCGTTGACGAGCGACTGGCGCGCGACGCGCTGCACGTCCTCTTTCGTCACCTTGCGTATGTTGTCCATGTAGTTTTGCAGGTAGTCAGCCGGGTAGCCGTAATACTCGTAGGCCATGATGCGACCGATTATCTTGCCCGTGGAGTCGAACTCGAAGGCGAAGCCTTTGAGAATCGCGTCCTTCGCGCGGCTCACCTCGTCGTCGGTCGCGCCCCCGGAGGCGAGCGTCTGAATCTCCGTGCGAATCGAGTTGAGCATCTGGACGGTCGTCTCCGACTTCGTTCCGCCCACCGCCATGAACGTGCCGGGCACGTCCCAGCCCGCGCCCCAGTTTGACCAGACCGCGTAGGCCAAGCCCTGCTGCGAGCGGACGTGGCTAAACAGACGCGACGCGAAGCCGCCGCCAAGCACGCTCGACATGACGGTGAGCGCGTAGAAGTCGGGGTCGTTGCGCTTGCCCGCAAGCCCGCCGACCAAGACCCACGACTGGTTAACGTCCTCCTTGTTGATGAAGTAAATCCCTCGACGCTCGCGCGCGCCCGCTTCGACATCGGGGACGGCTGGCTTTGCGTGCCCGCCGCGCTGCCAAGTGCCGAAGGCGCGTTCAATCTTGCCGCGCATTTCGCCGGCGCTGAAGTCGCCCCAGACGCCGAGGATTACGTTTTCGGGCTGGAAAAACTCCTTGTGGAAGTTGACGAGGTCGTCGCGGTCAATGGCCTTGATGGTCTTGTACTCGGTGATGTGGCCGTACGGAGAATCCTTGCCGTAGATGACGCGCGAGAACTCCCGGAAGGCTATTGATTGCGGGTCGTCGTTGCGCCGCGCGATTGCGGCGCGCTGCGCGATTTTGGCAAGCTCAATCTTGTCGTCGGGAAACTTCGGGTTGCGAAGAACGTCGGCGAGTATGTTCAGTCCGCGGTCTGTGTCTTCCTTGAGAACGGAGACGAAGCCGCCGCCCGAATCGCCGCCGACGTATGTTTCGACGACCGCGCCCAACCGGTCTAACTCTTCGTCAAGCTCGTCGCCGCCGCGCGTCTTCGTTCCTCCAGTGCGCATCACTGAGCCTGTGATTGCGGCGAGTCCGGCCTTATTGGCAGGCTCCCAGCGCGCGCCCGCGCGCACGAGCGCCGAGACGTTGACGATGGGCAGCGTGTGGTCTTCGAGCATGAAGACGACCATGCCGTTCGGAAGCTCGAAGCGGGTGGGCTGCGGCACGTTGAGCTTGGAGAGCGGCGGATACTTCAACTCCTTGTAACTCTTCACCGGACGCTCTTGCCCCGGCGTCTGTGTTTGACGTTGGCCGCCCGGCGCGCGTCGTCTCTGCGCGAGAGAGTTGGGCGCGAGCGAGAGGAGCAGGATGACTGACAGCGTGATTCTCGTTAGCGTATTCTTCATCTTCGTTCTCCTCCTCTTTAACGTGAAGCCGATTGAACGGGGTCAATCGTGCCGACCGTCCGGTTGTTGCGCGTGAATGTCGCTTGGGCTACGCGGCGTATGTCTTCGGGCGTGACGGCGTTAATCCGGTCGAGTTGACGGAAGAGGTTTCGCCAGTCGCCCGTGAGCGACTGCCAAGAGGAGAGTTGAATCGCCATGTTCGAGTTGTCTTCGAGCGAGCGGACGAGGTTGGCGCGCGCGCGTCGCTTCACGCCGTCGAGTTCGGCCTGCGTCACCAAGTCTTTCTTCAAACGCTCAATCTCTTCGTCCAAAGCCTTCTCGGCGTCTTCGTTCGTCTTGCCGGGCGCGACGAAGGCGTAGAAGAGGAAGAGGCCGGGATACTTCTGACCGGGAAAGCCGGAGAAGCCGCCTGTCGCGACCGAGACGCGCTTGTCGCGCACGAGCGAACGGTAGAGGCGCGACGAGCGACCCTCGCTCAAGAGACTTCCGATTGCGTCATAGACGGCGTTGTCGGGGTCGTTGATGTCGGGCTTGTGGTAGCCGATGATTATGAGGCGCTGCGCCTGAAGTTGGAGCGAGACGCGGCGTTCGCCTTCTTGCGGAGGCTCTTGGGTGTCAATCGGGTCGGGCTTCGGGCCTGAAGGGATGCGTCCGAAGTATGTCTCGGCCAACTGCCGCACACGACGCGGGTCAACGTCGCCGACGACGACGCCGATCAAGTTGCTCGGCGTGTAATACTTCTTGAAGAAGGCTTCGGCGTCGGCGCGCGAGATGCTTTGCAGATCGGTCATGTGGCCGATGCCGGAGATGCCGTAGGGGTGAGCCTTGTATGCGACGGAAAGAAACTCTTCGATGAGTTTGCCGATGGGCGCGCTCTCCGTCCTCAAGCGCCGCTCCTCCATCACGACGTTCTTCTCCTTGTAGAATTCGCGGAAGACCGGGTCGAGGAATCGCTCCGACTCAAGATAGAACCAAAGCTCCATCTCGTTTGACGGAAGACTGTAGAAGTAGTTCGTCGTATCCTCGGCGGTGAAGGCGTTCAAGCCTTGCCCGCCCGCGCGCTCAATCACGTCGCCAAACTCGTTCGGCGTGACGTATTTGCCGGCCTCCTCTTCGGCCTTCGCCAACTCGTCGGCGAGTTGCTTCAAGCGCGCGGGGTCGGCCTTGCGGCCCTTTCGTCGTTCGTCGCGCAAGGCGAGGAAGGCGCGGTCAACTCGTTCGAGCGCGACGCGTTCCTTCTGCACGTCGGTCGCGCCGATGTTCTCAGAGCCTTTGAAGGCCATGTGCTCGAAGATGTGGGCCATGCCGGTTTGGCCCTTCGGGTCGTTTGCGTCGCCAACGTCGGCGTAGGTGAGGAACGACGCGACGGGCGCGCTGTGGCGTTCGAGCACGATGAACTTCATGCCGTTCTTCAAAGTGAACTCCGTCACCTTCGACTCAACGTCGGCTAAGCTCGACTGCTGCGCGCGCATGGGCGCGGAAGAGAAGGCGACTAAAGCGGCGAGCGCAAACGCGGTTAGAGCGGCAGCGCGCCGCGGCGGTTTCGTTGAGCATCCGTTCGGCTTCATCTGATTCGACTCCTTTCAACGGAATAGATAAGGACGAAAGGGGAAAAGAGAATGAGGAAGCTTTTATTCCAAAACGGCGGGCGAGTCAAATGATGGAGTGATGAATGCGGAATGAGGAGTGATGAATGCGGAATGATGAATTAAAAGGGACGAGCCTGATTTCATTCATCACTCATCATTCCTCATTCATCATTTCGCATTGATGAGCGGCGTCGGCCAAGTTAGTATTGTGTCCAAGAGTTTGCAGCGGAGAGACGCATGCTTCAGTCGCCCGACATCGTGAACCGGCAGAACCGGCGCAAACGCACTGCCGCGTCCGACCCGGCGGTCGTTGCGCGCCTCGCGGAGATTGCCGGCGCGGACGGCGTCCTCGTTGACGAGGAGAAGGTCGAGCCTTACGCGGCTGACGCTCTGAAGGAGAAGTTTCCGCCCGAAGCGGTCGTGCTGCCGCGAAGCGCTGCGGAAGTCGCGGCGATAATGCGTCTGGCGAACGAGCGCCGCTTTCCCGTCACGGCGCGCGGCGGAGGCGTGGGCTACACGGGCGGCGCTGTGCCCGTGGAGGGCGGCATCGTCGTCGGCACAGACCGCATGAATCGCATCAAGGAGGTCTCAGCCTCAAATCTCTACGCCGTAACGGAGCCGGGCGTGACGACCTACGCGCTGCAACAAGCGGTCGAGTCGGTCGGACTCTTCTACCCGCCCGACCCCGCTTCGTACAAAAGCTCTTACATCGGCGGCAACATCGCCGAGAACGCAGGCGGCATGCGCTCCGCGCGCTACGGCGTGACGAAGAACTACGTGCTCGGACTCGAAGTCGTCCTTCCCACGGGCGAGATAATCGAGACGGGCGGGCGCACGAGCAAGAACGTTGTAGGCTTCGACCTGACCGGACTCATCTGCGGCTCGGAAGGGATGCTCGGAATCATCACCGAGGCGACGCTCAAACTCCTTCCGCTCCCCGAAGCGACGCGAACCGTCCGCGCCACGTTCAAAGCGATGACCGCCGCCTGCGCCTGCGCCCCCGCCTTCACGCGCGCGCGCCTGACGCCCGTCGCAATCGAAGTCTTAGACCGAAACGCGATTCGCGCCGTCGAGTCGGAGTTCGCGTTCGGCATAGACGCCGGGGCGGACGCGCTCCTGCTCGTCTCGGTTGACGGCTCGCGCGAAGAGGTCGAGCGTACGTCGCGCGTCGTTGAAGATGTTGTTAAAGAACACGGCGGCTACGACGTGATACGCTCGGAGACGCGCGAGGAGGAGGACAAACTCTGGGACGTGCGCCGCGCCATCTCCCCCGCGATAAAGAAGTTCGGCACGCTCAAGTTCAACGAGGACGTTGTCGTCCCGCGCTCTCGCGTGCCCGAACTCATCGAGCGCGTCGAGGAGATTGGACGAAAGTACAGCACCTTCGTCGTCAACTTCGGACACCTCGGCGACGGCAATATACACGTCAACTTCATGTGCGAACGCTCGGACGCCGAAGCCGTCCGGCGCGCTCGCGCCGCCGTCGGCGAAACGTTCGCCGCGTCAGTCGAACTCGGCGGCACAATCAGCGGCGAGCACGGCATCGGTTACGTCAAAGCCCCCTACCTTTCGATGGCGCTCGGCGGCGAAACAATCGAAACGATGCGCCGCATCAAACGCGCGCTCGACCCGAACGGCATTCTCAACCCCGGAAAGATGTTTGCGCAGTAGCCAGTAGCCAGTAGCCAGTAGCCGGTAGGCGCTCCGCGCGACGGGCACTGACGCTTAAACTGACGGTTCACCGAAGAAATTTTCTACTGAGAACCTGTTTGAAAACAGTTGCGCTCGTGCAGACTGTAGGGGCAGGGCTTGTCCGCGGCCCGCTCGCGTGCTGTAGGGGCAGGGCTTGTCCCTGCCCGCTCGCGTGCTGAAGATGAATCACGGGCA